>Ga0208490_100044_pt1 | contig 106647 bp, 92 predicted proteins | sample SubbioAug_CSWold_FD_184818 | JGI IMG/M metagenome (GOLD analysis project Ga0208490, IMG submission 184818) | Serpentinite rock and fluid subsurface biosphere microbial communities from McLaughlin Reserve, California, USA - CR11Aug_CSWold (SPAdes) | ecosystem: Environmental > Terrestrial > Deep...
GGCGGTTCGGTCGAGTCGGTCGGCGTGGGCATCATGTTGGACAGTTTACTGACAAGGGGGCAGGCTCAGACGGCTAGGTGGGGGGCTGAATAGTTACCGCGCAGAAGGCTCATCAGAGCCAGCGGTTGTATGGTTTATCGTTCTCATAGCGGGAAAACGCATCCACCTCTCAACCTCCCAGCAGCCGCTCCGTGATGAACCGCCAGTGCGCCTCGCTCACCGGGGTGATGGACAAGCGGCTTCCCCGCTGTAACACCACCATCTCGGCCAGCTCGTGGGTGGCGCGCAGTTCGGGCAGGCCGAGCAGGCGGGTTTTCTTCAGGGCCTGCACGTCCCGCAGCAGCCAGCGCGGTGCGTCGGGCGACGACTTGGGGTCGAAGTAGGGCGAGGCCGGGTCGAACTGGGTCGGGTCGGGGCGGGTGCCGGAGGCCACGCGGGCCAGGCCGGCAATGCCGGGCTGCGGGCAGCTGGAGTGGTAGAACAGCACGCCATCGCCCACCTGCATGGCGTCGCGCATGAAGTTGCGGGCCTGGTAGTTGCGCACGCCGGTCCAGGGCACGGTGGCCTGCGGGGCGGCCAGGGCGTCGTCGATGGAGCACTCGTCGGGCTCGGATTTCATCAGCCAGTAAGCGGTCATCGGGCGATCTTATCGGCGCGCGTTGAGTCTTCTCATACCGTCCAATCTGGAAAATTCATACCGGTGAACGGTGGATCTTTCGGGCAGGTGCGATGACGGGTCATCCTGTTCGGGCGACGTCCCCCGCTGGTGACGGCGCGCCCGGTGGTTTCACGTTAGCCTATGCGGCCCGCCAAACCAGCCAAGCCACGGCTGGCCTTGTTCCATTTCCCCACCCGCATGACTTCTTCCGTTCCCCGTGCAGCGCCCCACGGCCTGCTGGTCGCCAACCTGCTGGCGCAACTCGCCTTCGGCCTGCTGGCCATGACCATCTGCCTGCCGTCGATGCAGGAGTGGGGCGCCATCTTCGACCGCAGCCAGGCGGCGGTGCAGCTCACCTTCAGTGCGTATGTGCTCACCTACGGCTCGCTGCAGCTGCTGTATGGCCCCCTGTCGGACCGGCTGGGCCGCAAGCGGGTGCTGATGTTCGGGCTGGCGGTGGGCGGGCTGGGCTCGGCCCTGGCCGCGCTGGCGCCCGACCTGAACACGCTGGTGGCCGCGCGCGCCTTGCAGGGCGCGGGCGCGGCGGCCGGCATGGTGGTGGGCCGTGCCATGGTGCAGGACCTCTTTCAAGGCCCGGAGCGCACGCGCGTGATGGCCTACGTGGGCATGGCCATGGGCCTGTGCCCGCCGCTGGCCACCATCATCGGCGGGCAGCTGCATGTGCGCCTGGGCTGGCAGGCCAACTTCGTCCTGATGACCGTGCTGGCGGCGGTGCTGTTCGTGGCGGCCTGGCGCGGCCTGCCCGACCACCAGAAGGCCACCACCGTGCAGCCGCACTGGCTGCGCGCCATGTTGTCGTCTTACGCGCGGCTGGCGCGCGAGCCCTCGTTTGCGCTGCATGTGGGGCTGCTGGCCATGACCACCGCCACCTTCTACGCCTTCCTCGGCGGCGCGCCCATCGTGCTGGGCAGCTACGGCGTGGGGCCGGACGGCATCGGCTACTACATCATGTGCGTGCCGGGGGCGTACATCCTGGGCAACTTTGCGGTGTCGCACTTGGTGCACCGCCTGGGCGAGCGGCCCCTGATGCGGTTGGGGCAGGGCTTCACGCTGGGTGGCATCGCGCTGATGCTGTCGCTGGCCCTGATCGGTGTGAACACCCCGTGGGCGTTTGCGCTGCCGCTGATGCTGCTGGGCATTGGCCACGGCCTGCTGGTGCCGCCGGCGCTGGCCGGCACGGTGGGCCTGCTGCCGGCGCTGGCCGGCTCGGCCGCCGCCGTGGCGGGCCTGATGCAGCAGATGATGGGGGCGGTGGGCGGCTTTGCGGTGGGCCTGTTCCAGCACGAGGGTGCGGTGAACCTGGGCTGGCTGATGCTGGGCTTTGCGCTGCTGGGTGCGCTGGCGCAGTGGCGGCTGCACCGGCCGCCGCGTCCAGGACCCGTGCGCGTGCATTGAGGCCGATGCCACCCGCTCGGGCCAGACGCCTGGCCGCTCAACCCGGCTGCGCCGCGCCCTTGAGCAGCGGAGCGTCGTTCGCTCATGCCCGCTCACCACGCCGGGGCGCCCCTGCTCGGGCGCGAAGAACGCTCAGGCGCTGAGCCGGAACTGCCCCACCGACACCACCAGGTGCCGCGCCTGGTCGTCCAGGCTCTGCGAGGCCGCGGCCGTTTCTTCCACCAGCGCGGCGTTCTGCTGCGTGGTCTGGTCGAGCTGGGCGATGGCTTCGCCCACCTGGCTCACGCCGGTGCTCTGCTCCTGCATGGCGGTGGAGATGTCCACCACCAGCTGGCTCACGCGCTTGATGGCGCCCACCACATCGGTCATGGCGTGGCCGGCCTGGTCGGCCAGGGCGGTGCCCGAGTTCACCTGGTCCATGCTGGCGGCCACCAGCTGCTTGATCTGCCGCGCCGCCTCGGCCGAGCGCCCGGCCAGCGCGCGCACTTCGGACGCGACCACCGCGAAGCCGCGGCCCTGTTCGCCCGCGCGGGCCGCTTCCACCGCGGCGTTGAGCGCCAGGATGTTGGTCTGGAAGGCGATGCCGTCGATCACGCCGATGATCTCGCCGATGCGCCGCGAGGACTCGTCGATGCTGCGCATGGTGCGCACCACCGAGCCCACCGTCTCGCCGCCGGCCTCGGCCACCGACGAGGCGTCCATGGCCAGCGTGCGCGCCTGCCGGGCGCTGTCGGCGTTGATGGCAATCGCGCTGGTGAGCTCTTCCATCGCCGCGGCCGACTGTTCCAGCGCGCTGGCCTGCGCCTCGGTGCGCCCGCTCAGGTCGGTGTTGGCGCTGGCGATCTGGGCCGATGCCGAGCCCACATGGTCCACGCCCTGGTGCACCTGGCTCACCAGGCGGCGCAGGCCGGTCTGCATGGTGTCCAGCGCGCGCAGCAGGTCGGCCACCTCGTCCTGGCCGCTGGCGTCCACCACCTGGGTCAGGTCGCCGGCGGCAATGCGGTTGGCCACCGCCACGCCCTGTTTCAGTGGTCGCACGATGCTGCGCGCCAGCACCACCGCCGCGCCCATGCCCAGCAGCAGCGCGGCGCCGCCCAGCACCAGCATGAGGGTGCGCGCGCCGTCGATGCCCGCCGTCACGGCCGCACCGCGCTCGTACGCCACCCGGTCCTGCAGCGCGCGCAACGTGTCGATGGGTTGCTGCAGGCGGGCCAGCGCGGGCAGGGTTTCGTGGCGCACCAGCTGGCGGGCCTCCTCGGTCTGCCCGGCCTGCACCAGCGGCGCGATCTTGCCGAACGAGGCCACGTAGGCCGCGCGCGCCGTGCGCAGGTCCGACAGGGCGGCCCGGCCTTCGGGCCGCACCACCAGACGGTCCAGCGTGGCCAGCGCCTCGTCGATGGCCTGGCGGTTCACCGCCATGCGCGCCTGGATGGCGGGCAGCTGTGCCGGCTCGGCCAGCAGCAATTCGGTGGTGTTCAGGCCGTTGGCCCGGGTGGTGGTGTCCACCACGGCCACCGCCGCCACCTTCACCAGGTCATCGTCGATCAGCTGCCGGTTCTCCCAGCCAATGCGCTGCAGCGAGCTGTGAGACGACACGATCAGCCCGGTGATGAGCAACAGCATCAGCCCGAAACCCATGACCAGCCGCGTGCCGATGCGAAACCTTGAAACGAAACCCATGAAAAACTCCTGACACGCCCCACACGGCCTGATGCCCCTTCATCGACCGGGCACCCGGCGGCCTGAATACGCCGATGGAACTAGCCGGGGCGGCATGGGGAGTAGCCCACTCCCGGCTGGGCGCTGCGGTGCCCGGCAGGACGGCGCGCCTTCGGGGAAAATCCCCATTCGCCATCTGTTTCGCCACCTGTTCACCGAGGTTCCGTTTTGCCCCTGCCCACGCCCCAGCCCCGCAAGCCCATGCACACCCGCAAAGTCGAGTACCGCGGGTTCGAACGCGACGATGGCCTGTGGGACATTGAAGGCGAGCTGCTCGACACCAAGCCCCATGCCTTCGAGATCGAAGGCGAGGGCCAGTGGGCGCCGCACCAGCCGATCCACCACATGCACCTGCGCGTGACGGTGGACAACGCCATGGTGATCCGCGACATCGCCGCCGCCATGGACGCGCACCCGCACGAGCCTTGCCCGCAGGCCCTGCCGCCCATGCAGGCGTTCATCGGCGAGACGCTGGGCCGCGGCTGGCGCACCACCATCGAGCGTCACCTGGGCGGCGTGCAGGGTTGCACCCACCTGCGCGAACTGCTGTTCAACCTGGCCACGGCCGCGTTCCAGACCCGTTCGGCCTCGTTCGCGCCACCGGCCGACGGCCGCCCGCCCATGCACCTGGGCAAGTGCCTGGCCTGGGATTTCAACGGCCCGGTGGTGGAAAAGGTGTACCCCGTGTTCTTCCGCTGGCAGCCGCCTGTCGGACGCTGAGACCGTCCACCCCGTGGCCAGGAAAACCAATGTGTTCCTCCCGGGGGGTCTGCGTGGGACTTTCAGGCGACAGATCGGGGCCGGCGCGGGCTGGGCAGTGGCCACCGCTGGTCATGCGCTCATCGGCACCTGTTTCGCACGCGTAAACTGAGGCGATGACCGTCCCTGCACCCCCCGCCTTTCTCTCCGGTCAGAGTGACATGGCGCGCCTGCTGCGGGAGAAGGACTGGTCCACCTCGCCGCTGGGCCCGCCCGCCGACTGGCCGCAGCCCCTGCGCTCGGTGGTCAGCCTCATGCTCGGTTCGGCCTTTCCCATGTTCGTGGGCTGGGGCCCGGACCTGCACACGCTCTACAACGACGCCTACGTCGAGATCATGGGCGACAAGCACCCCGGCGGCGTCGGGCAGCCCTTCCTGGACATCTGGCACGAGATCCGGGCCGACCTGGAGCCGCTGACGCAGCGCACCCTCGGCGGCGAATCCTTTTTCATGGAAAACCTGCCGCTGCGCATGCGCCGCCGCGGGTTTGACGAAGACACCTGGTTCACCTTCTCCTATTCGCCGGTGTTCGACGAGGCGGGACACATCGCGGGCTTCTATTGCGCCTGCACCGAAACCACCCGCATGGTGCTGGCCGAGCGCCGCCTGCTCCGGCGCGAGGACTGGCTGCAGTCGCTGTTTGACCAGTCGCCCGGTTTTGCGGCCGTGGTGCGCGGGCGCGGCCATGTGATCGAACGCGCCAACCAGGCCTGCCATGCCATCACCGGGCACCGGCCGCTGGAGGGGCTGGACGTGTCGCAGGCGCTGCCCGAGCTGGTCGGGCAGGGGCTGGTGGTGTGGCTGGACCGTGTCTACCGCTCCGGCAAACCCTTTGTGGGCCGTTCGGTGCCGGCTGCCGTGAACCAGGTGGCTGGTCAGGCGCCGCACGAGGTGTACCTCGATTTCATGCTCCAGCCCCTGCGCGACGCCAGCGGGCAGGTACAGGGCATCTTCATGCAGGGCCACGATGTGAGCGCGCAGCACCGCGCCCAGCAGGCCCTGCGCGAGGCCGACCAGCAGAAAGACGAGTTCCTGGCCACGCTGGCGCACGAGCTGCGCAACCCGCTGGCGCCCATCCGCACGGCCGTGCAGCTGCTGGGTTCGGCCCACGCCACCGAGGCCTCGCGCGGTCATGCGACGCGGGTGATCGAACGGCAGGTGGCGCACATCACCCACTTGCTGGACGACCTGATCGACATCGCCCGCATCACCAAGCGGCGCCTGGCCCTGAAGAAAGAGGTGGTGGAGGTGGCCGCCCTGGTGGACGCCGCGCTGGAAGCCGCCCGGCCGCTGGCCGATGCCAAGCGCCACCAGCTCCAGGTGCAGGTGGAGGACCCGCGGGCGCGCCTGCTGGTGGACCCGGTGCGCATCACCCAGGTGCTCTCCAACCTGCTGAACAACGCCGCCAAGTACACCGACCCCGGCGGCACCATTGTGCTGGCGGCGCACGGCGATGGACCCCGGCTGCGCTTTGTCATCACCGACAACGGCATCGGCCTGGGCGGGGATTCGCTGAACAAGCTGTTCGTCATGTTTTCCCAGGAGACGTCGGCACTGGACCGTTCCGAAGGGGGGCTGGGCATTGGCCTGGCGCTGGTCAAGGGGCTGGTGGAACTGCACGGCGGCACGGTGACGGCGGCCAGCGAGGGGCGGGGGCGGGGCAGCCGCTTCGTGGTGGAGCTGCCGCTGGCACAGGGCGTGCTGCCGTGCACGCCCGAGCCCGTTCCAGCGGCAGCGGAGGGGCCGGCGCCGGGGCTGTCGGTGCTGCTGGCCGACGACAACCGCGACGCCGTCGACATGCTGGCCGCGCTGATGCGCATGGATGGCCACACGGTGGTGACCGCCTATGACGGCCAGGAGGCGCTGGCGCTGGCGACGCGCCACCAGCCCGATGTGCTGGTGCTCGACATTGGCATGCCCGGGCTCAACGGCTACGAGGTGGCGCGCCGGGTGCGCGCGCAGCCCTGGGAGTGCCAGCCGCTGCTGGTGGCGGCCACCGGGTGGGGTCAGCAGGACGACCGGCGCAAGGCCACGGCGGCCGGCTTCGACGCGCACCTCACCAAGCCGTTCGATCCCCATGCGCTGGCCGAACTGATGGCCGCACACGCAGCCCGCGCGGCTGCCTTCAGTGCATCTTGACGAGGGGCGTGGCGCGCCTGACCAGGAAGCGCGCCAGCGCCAGCACAGCGGTGCGGCGGGTGCCCAGCACAGCGCGGTGGTGCATCAGGTGCAGGCTCAGGTACATCATGCGCGCCAGCGCACCCTGCACGAACCAGTTCGAGCGGAACAGGTTGCCCATGAGGTTGCCCACCGAGGTCTGTGTGCCCAGTGACACCAGGGAGCCGCGGTCACGGTAGATGAACGGCGCATCGCGTTCGGGCTGGCCCCGGGCGCGGCGCAGCAGCTGGCGGTAGAGGTAGCTGGCCTGCTGGTGCGCGGCCTGCGCGCGTGCCGGCACCCGCCCGCCATCGGGCGTGGGGCAGGCCGCACAGTCGCCCAGGGCGTAAATGCCGGGCTGATCGGACACGCGCAGGTGGGTGTCCACTTCAATTTGACCGGTCTTGTTCACCGGCAGCCCCAGCGTGCGCAGGAAGGGTGGGGCCTGCGTGCCGGCGGCCCACACCACCAGGTCGGCCGGGAATTCGCGCCCGTTGGTGTCGGTGACCGCCTGTGGTGTCACCCGGGCCACGCGGCAATCGGTCTCGATGCGCACGAAGCGCTGGTGCAGCAGCTGCGTGGCCGACGCCGCCACCTTCTCCGGCAGCGGCTCCAGAATGCGCCCAGCTCCTTCCAGCAGGGTGATGCGCACGTCGGTGTGCGGATCGAGCCGGCGAAAACCGTAGCGGGCGTGCACCTCGCTGGCCTCGCGCAACTCGGCCGCCAGCTCCACCCCGGTGGCGCCCGCCCCCACGATGACGATGCGCACCTGCCCCTCTTCGCCCGCACTCTTGCGCAGCTCGGCGCCGGTGAGCAGGCTGAGCATGCGCAGGCGGAAATGCTCGGCATCGGCGGCGCGCGTGAGCGAGAGGCTGTGCTCGGCCGCCCCCGGCACGTTGTAGTGATGGGCGGTGCTGCCCACGGCGATCACCAGCTGCACAAAGCCCAGGCGCCGGGCCGGAATCAGCTGCTCGCCCAGGGCGTCCTCGACGCAGCCCACGCCGATTTCCCCGCGCTCCAGGTCCAGGTCCGTCATGGGGCCGAGCACGAAATGAAAGCCGTTGTCGTGTGCCAGCATCTGGTAAGAGAGACCCTCCTGGTGGATGTCCAGCGTGCCGGCGGCCACCTCGTGCAGCGACGGTTTCCAGATATGGAACAGCTTCAGGTCCACCAGCGCCACCCGCTCGGGTCCCAGCTGGCGGCCGAGCTGGCAGGCCAGTTCCAGGCCACCGGCACCGCCGCCCACGATCACGATTTCATGCTGCATGCGGGTCGGGTGCTCAAGTTCAGGAGTCGGGCGCCACGCGCCAGATGATGTTGCCCACGTCATCGGCCACCAACAGCGCGCCGCGCCGGTCGATCGCCACGCCCACCGGTCGGCCCTGCGCCTGGCCGTCGTCGCTCAGGAAGCCGGTGAGCACCTCCACGGGGCGGCCGCTGGGCTGGCCGCCGCTGAAGGGAATGAAGATGACCTGGTAGCCGCTGTGCGGGCGGCGGTTCCACGAGCCGTGCTGGCCGATGAACATGCCTTCTGCCAACGGTGCGGGCAGCGCGTGGCCACCCGACCAGCTCAAGCCCAGCGACGCGGTGTGCGCGCCCAGCGCGTACTCGGGCACCACGGCGGAGGCCACCAGATCGGGTCGGGGCGGCTTCACGCGTTCGTCCACGTGCTGGCCGAAGTAGCTGTAGGGCCAGCCGTAGAAGGCGCCGTCGCGCACCGAGGTGAGGTAGTCGGGCACCAGGTCGCTGCCGATCTCGTCGCGTTCGTTCACCACGGTCCACAGTGTGTGGCCACTGCCGTCCCAGGCCATGCCCACCGGGTTGCGCAGGCCGGAGGCGAACACCCGGTGCGCGCCCGTGTTCACGTCCACCTCCCAGATGGCGGCGCGGCCTTCTTCGGCTGCCATGCCGTTTTCGGCCACGTTGCTGTTGGAGCCGATGCTCACATACAGGCGCTGGCCGTCGGGGCTGGCGATCAGGCCCTTGGTCCAGTGGTGGTTGTTCGGCCCGCCGGGCAGCGCCACCAGCTGGGTGGGTGCTGCATCGATGCGCGTGTCGCCTGTGCGGTAGGGGAAGGACACCACGGCGTCGGCGTTGGCCACGTACAGGCGCCCATCCACCAGCGCCATGCCGAAGGGCGAATACAAGCCGCTGAGCAGGACCGACTGGAACTCGGCCACGCCGTCGCCGTCGGCGTCGCGCAGCAGCGTGATGCGGTTGGCGCTGGGCACACCGGCACCGGCGCGCTTCATGAAGAAGCCCATCAGCACGTCCTTGAAGCCGGTGACGTCCGGGTCTTTGGGCGGGCGGTTGGATTCGGCCACCAGCACGTCGCCGTTGGGCAGCACGTGCAACCAGCGCGGGTGGTCCAGGCCCGAGGCAAACGCCACCACCCGAGTGCCCGGCGCCGCCCGGGGCGTGACGCCGTCGGGCCAGCCGGTGGCCGGGGCGATGTTGACGGTGGGTATCAGCGTCTTGTTGGGTGGCGGCAGCTCGGGGCTGGGGCCAAACCCCTGCTCGACTGTCAGCCGGGCCGACTCGCCGCAGCCGCTCAGGGCCAGCACGGCCCCGGCCACGCCCGCAAGCAACCAGGTGCTCAGCGGCCGGCGCCTGGCGTTTCGTCCGTCCGGCAGCCCGGCAGGGCGGGTCGGGATCGACCCGGGGGACGCGGGATGCAGGGTCAGAGGACGCGAGGCGCGCGCGCGGCGATGCCTGGTGGTGCAGACGGACATGGGTTCTTGTGTCAGGAGATCTGTCAGAGTGGTCTCGCCGTCGCGCTCAGGGTGGTGCAGACGGACAGGGGGGCTTGGGTCAGGAGGGGCGCGATTCACTTTGACCGCCGGGGCGCGCGGGGTCTGTCCGCTGGCGCACACATCGACGAACCGGCCCTCCGGGTGCTGTGCCGTCGCCGAGGTGGCCGTGCCCGTCGCGTTCAGCGGTGGACAATGCCGCATGGCCATTCCCATCAACTCCGATATCGTTCACACACCACCTGTGCCCGCCGCCACCGTCATGGTGGTGCGCGATGGGCATGGCGGCCTGGAGGTCTTGCTGGTGCGCCGGCACGGCAACTCCGGCGTGCTGGGCGGCGTGCATGTGTTCCCCGGCGGCAAGCTCGACCCGGCCGACCGGGCGGTGGACCTGGCCTGGCTCGACCGTTCGCCCGCCGAGTGCCTGCAGGTGCTGGCCGAGCCGGGCCTCGACGCTGACACCGCGGTGGGGCTGCACATGGCGGCCCTGCGCGAAACTTTTGAGGAATGCGGGCTGCTGATCGGTCAAGCGGCAGCGCCGGCTCTGCTGCAGCAAGTGCGCGGTCACTGCGGGCCGGGCACGGGTTTCGACACGGCCTTGCGCCGAGCCGGGTTGCGGCCGTCGGTGGCCGGCTTGCTGCCCTGGTCGCGCTGGGTCACGCCGCGCGTGCCCTCGGTCACCAACAAACGCTTCGACACCCGCTTCTTCGTGGCCGCCGCCCCGGCCGGACAGCTGGCCGAGCATTGCACGTTCGAGGCCACCGAAGCGGTGTGGCTGGCCCCGCGCACCGGGCTGGAACGCTACTGGGCCGGCGAGATCGACCTGGCGCCGCCGCAGATCATGACGCTGAGCCAGTTCAGCCGCCTGGGCAGCGTGGCCGAGGTGCTGACCGCCGCCCGCAGCCGCCCGCCCGCGCTGGTGGCGCCGGAGCCGTTTGACGAAGATGGCTGCCGCGTCATCTGCTACCCCGGCGACCCGCGCCACAGCGTGCCCGAGCGGGTATGGGCCGGACCCACGCGGCTGGTTTACCGCAACCAGCGGTTTGAAGCCGACGGGGGGCTGGCTGCGCTGCTGGGCTGAGTGATGGCCTGTTCCGTTTCGGATGGGCCCCTGCCCGAGTGCCGTGTCTGGCTCCCTCCCCCGCTGGGGGCGGGCTGGGGTGGGGGCTCTCCCCGACAGGAAGCGCGCGCCCCGCTCAGGTCACCGGCGCCGGGTTGAACAGCACCAGGTCGTTGCGCAGGCCCCATTTTTCGGCCCAGGTGCGCTGGCCGCTGGCCACGTCCAGCAGCCGCTGGAACAGCTCCCAGCCCACGTCCTGGATGCTGGCCTCGCCGCTGGCGATGCGCCCGGCGTTGATGTCCATCAGGTCGTGCCAGCGCCGCGCCAGGTCGTCGCGCGTGGCGACCTTGATGACCGGGCACTCGGCCAGGCCGTAGGGCGTGCCGCGCCCGGTGGTGAAGACGTGCAGGTTCATGCCGGCGGCCAGCTGCAGCGTGCCGCAGATGAAATCGCTGGCCGGGGTGGCCGCGAAGATCAGGCCCTTTTGCGTGACCTTCTCGCCGGGCGCGATCACGCCGTGGATAGGGCCGTTGCCGCTCTTGACGACCGAGCCCATGGCCTTCTCGACGATGTTGGAGAGGCCGCCTTTCTTGTTGCCTGGCGTGGTGTTGGCGCTGCGGTCGGCCTGGCCGCGCGCCAGGTAGGCGTCGTACCAGGCGAGTTCGCGCACGATGGCGTCCGCCACGTCCTGCGTGGCCGCACGCCGGGTGAGCTGGTCCACCGCGTCGCGCACCTCGGTGTTTTCGCTGAACATCACGGTGGCACCGGCGCGCACCAGCAGGTCGGTGGCAAAGCCCACGGCCGGGTTGGCGGTGACACCGGAAAACGCGTCGCTGCCGCCGCACTGCACCCCCACCACCAGATCCGATGCCGGGCAGGTTTCGCGCTGGCGGCGGTTGAGGCGTTCGAGGTGGCCCCGGGCCTGGGTGAGGATGCTGTCGATCATCGACATGAAGCCGACGTGCTGGTCGTCCTGCAGGCAAACCGCGCCGAATCCCGCCACCCCGCCTCGCGTTTCACGCCCTGGCACGGTCGGTACTTCCCATGGCCCGGCAGCGCCAGCCGCAGGGGCGTCGGTGGCCGTCTGGATCGGAATGGCGTGGGCGGGAAACAGCCGCTCGGGCTGCAGCTTTTCGCAGCCCAGGCTGAGCACCATCACCTCGCCGCCGAAGTTGGGGTTGCTGGCCAGGTTGCGCACCGTGCGGATGGGGATGATGGCGTCGGGCGCGTCAATCGCCACGCCGCAGCCGTAGCTGTGCGTCAGGCCCACCACACCGTCCACATTCGGGTATTGCGGCAGCAGGTCCTGGCGGATGCGCTCGACGGCGAATTCGAGCACGCCGGCCACACACTGCACGGTGGTGGTGATGGCCAGCAGGTTGCGCGTGCCCACGCTGCCATCGGCGTTGCGGTAGCCCTGGAAGGTGTGGCCGGTCAGCGGCGGCAGTTCGGCGGGTGGCTGGGGTGCCGGCAGCTTGTCGAAGCTGCGCGCGCCGGGCATCACCAGACGCTGCTCGTTGACCCAGCCGCCGGCGGGAATGTCCACCGCCGTGTGGCCGATCACCACGTTGTAGCGGCGCACGGCGGTGCCAGCGGGCAGGTCCGCCAGCGCCACCTTGTGGCCCTGCGGCACGGCGTGCACCAGCGTGGGACCGCCGGGCAGGGCGGTGCCGGCGGGCAGGCCGCCGTCGTTGACCACCACGGCCACGTTGTCGGCCGGGTGGATGCGGATCGTGCGGGGTGTTGCAGCGGTGTTCATGTGAGCAGTGTGCGGTGGGTTTCAGGGCGCGTGAGCGGGCAGGGCTTCCCCCGCCAGACCCGCGCGCAGGTTGGCCAGGGTGAGCGCGGCCATGGCCTGGCGGGTGTCGTGCGTGCCGCTGGCCATGTGCGGGGCGAGCACCACCTGGTCCATGGCGAGCAGCGCGGCGGGCACGCGGGGTTCGTCGTCGAACACGTCGAGCGCGGCACCACCGAGTTCGCCGCTCTGCAGGCATGCGACGAGCGCGGTTTCGTCCACCACGCTGCCGCGCGCCACGTTGATCAGCAGGCCTTGCGGCCCGAGCGCGCGCAGCACCTCGGCGTTGATGAGGTGCTGCGTGTCCGGGCCGCCCGCCACCGTGAGCACCAGGAAGTCTGCCCAGCCGGCCAGCGCCAGCAGCGAAGCTTCATGGCGCCAAGCCACGCCTTCCATTGGGCGTCGGTTGTGGTAGCCAATGGACATGTCGAATCCGGCGGCGCGGCGCGCCACGGCCTGGCCGATGCGGCCCAGCCCGACGATGCCCAGCCGCTTGCCGCTCACGCGGGTGGTCGGGGGGTAGCGACCCTGCAGCCAGTCGCCACGGCGCACGAAGCGGTCAGCCGCCGCGATGCGCCGGGCCCCGTCGATCAGCAGGCCCATGGCCAGATCCGCCACGCAGTCGTTCAACACATTGGGCGTGTAGCCCACGGGCAGCCCTTGCGCTCGGGCGGCGTCCAGCGGCAGCCGGTCAAGGCCGACACCGAAGGACGACAGCACCTCCAAGGCCGGCAGCTGGGCCAGCCAGGAAGGCGGCATGCCGACCGGCGCCGAGGTCACCACCGCCGCCACGCGCGCGGCCTCATGCGCGTCGGCCAGCGGGGCGGGAGCGGTCGTCGCCTGCGCGGTCAGCACCTCGTGCTGCTCGCGCAAAGAGTCTTCCAGCGCCGGCATCAGCGGACCGATCTGCAGGACGGTGGTTCTGTTCATGGGTTCAGTGCGTCTCTCTGTAGACACCACACCTACGCCGCGAGAGGTCGCCCAGCCGAGGATGCCGCCGATCTGGCTTCGCCAGTCGGCAGGCATCGCCCCCTGGGGGGTGACGCGAAGCGGCGCGGGGGGAGCTTCATCTGACCAGGCACGGCTTTTTGTTGTCGAAGGTCCACCCCGGGATCAGGTACTGCATCGCCATGGCGTCATCGCGCGCGCCCAGGCCGTGCTGCAGGTAGAGCTGGTGGGCTTTTTCCACCTCGGCCATGTCGATCTCGATCCCCAGGCCGGGCTTCTTCGGCACCTGCACGTAGCCGCCTTCGATCTGCAGCGGGTCTTTGGTCAGGCGCTGGCCGTCCTGCCAGATCCAGTGTGTGTCGATGGCCGTGACCTTGCCGGGTGCTGCCGCGCCCACATGGGTAAACATGGCCAGCGAGATGTCGAAATGGTTGTTGGAGTGGCTGCCCCAGGTCAGGCCCCAGTCGCGGCAGGTCTGTGCCACGCGCACGCTGCCGGCCATGGTCCAGAAGTGCGGGTCGGCCAGCGGAATGTCCACACTTTGCAGCGCCAGCGAGTGGGCGAGCTGGCGCCAGTCGGTGGCGACCATGTTGGTGGCGGTGGGCAGGCCGGTGGCGCGGCGGAACTCGGCCATCACCTCGCGGCCGGAGAAGCCGTCTTCGGCGCCGCACGGGTCTTCGGCATAGGCGACGATGCCGCGCATCTTCTCGCCCAGGCGGATCGCGTCTTTCAGCAGCCAGCCGCCGTTGGGGTCCAGCGTCACGCGCGCATCGGGGAAGCGCTGGTGCAGCGCGGTCACGGCCTCGACTTCTTCGTCGCCGGACAGCACACCGCCCTTGAGCTTGAAGTCCTGGAAGCCGTAACGCGCCTGCGCGGCCTCGGCCAGGCGCACCACGGCTTCGGGTGTCATGGCCTTCTCGTGGCGCAGGCGGCACCAGTCGTCGGCGTTGTCGGGCTCGCTGGCGTAGGGCAGGTCCGTCTTCAGGCGGTCGCCGACGAAGAACAGGTAGCCCAGCATCTGCACCGCATCGCGCTGCTGGCCTTCGCCCAGCAGGGCCGCCACCGGCACGCCCAGGTGCTGGCCCTGCAGGTCGAGCAGGGCCGACTCCACGGCGGTGACGGCGTGGATGGTGGTGCGCAGGTCAAAGGTCTGCAGGCCGCGCCCGCCGCTGTCGCGGTCGGCGAACTTTGCGCGCATGGCGTTCAGGATGGACTGCAGGTTGCCGATGGCCTGGCCTTCCACCAGAGGGCGCGCATCTTCCAGCGTCTGGCGGATCTTCTCGCCGCCCGGCACCTCGCCCAGGCCGGTGTGACCGGCGTTGTCGGTGACGATCACGATGTTGCGCGTGAAGAAGGGCGCGTGCGCGCCGGACAGGTTGAGCAACATGCCGTCGCGCCCCGCCACGGGGATGACGCGCATGGACGAGACGACGGGGGCAGAAGAAGCGGTCATGACAAGAACGAGAGAAGAAACGGATGGGGGGAGGGGAAGCCAGCCCAGGGCGCCGCGGAACCGGCTCCGCCGGGCCGCCAGCGCCGCCCCCTGGGGGGCTGAGGGCCGCGGCTCCAAGCCTGCCTGCGCAGGCTTGGACTGCCCGAAGAGGCATCGGCTCTGCCGATGCTGCGGCCTGCCAGGCACGCCGCAGGAGCCCTTAATCAGCCTTGATGTTGCGCGCCACGATCAGCTTGGCCCAGCGGGCGTACTCGGCGGCCTGGAAGCTGGCGAACTGCTCGGGCGTGTTCAGCACGATCTCGAAGCCCAGCTCGGTCAGGCGCGCGCTGGTGGCGGGCTCCTTGATGATGGACACGATGGCATCGTGCAAACGTTTCTTGACGTCGGCCGGCAAGCCTTTGGGCGCGGCCACGGCCTGCCACGACTGCACGCCCGCGTTCTTCACGCCGCTTTCCTCCAGTGTGGGCACGTCGGGCAGGAAGCTCGAACGCTGGGCGCTGGTGATGGCCAGGGCGCGCAGCTTGCCGGCCTTGATCTGCCCCATGGCGGTGTTGATGTTCATGAACGAAGCGTCCACCTGGTTGCCCAGCAGGTCGTTCATCACCGGGCCGCCGCCCCGGTAGGGGATGTGCACGCCGCTGGTGCCGGTCTGCTGCCAGAAGAGTTCGGCCGTGAGGTGGTCGGACGAGCCATTGCCCGACGAGGCGAAACTCATGCGGCCCGGGTTGGCCTTCTTGAACGCAATCACATCGGCCAGCGATTTGTGCGGCGAGGCCGCGGGCACCACCAGCACGTTGGGCGCCTGCACCACCACGGTGATGGGCTCCAGGTCCTTGAGCGGGTCGTAGTTCACCTTGATGAGGTGCGGCGCGATCACGAAGGGGCCCAGCGAGGACACGAACAGCGTGTGGCCGTCGGGTGCGGAGCGGGCCACATGGGCGGCGCCGATGGTGCCGGTGGCGCCGGCCCGGTTCTCCACGATCACCGTTGCGCCAGCGCCGAGCTTTTCAGGCAGCTTGGCCGAAATCGTGCGCGCGATCAGGTCGGTGGAACCACCGGGCGGGAAGGGCACCAGCAGGGTGACGGGTTTCTCGGGCCAGGCCAGGGCCGACAGGCTCGTGGTGGCCGCGACCAGCAGGGTGATGAGGGATTTTTTCATGTGTGTCTCCAGAAGGTGGGGGGCTTATTCGAGGGTGATCTTTTCTTCGCGCACGATGGTGGCCATGTCGACCAGTTCCTTGCCGATCCAGGTCGCGAACTCGTTGCTGCTCATGGCCGAGGGCTCCGCGCCCAGCACCTGCAGTTTTTCCTTCACGTCGGGCAGGGCCACGATGCGCTGCACCTCGGCGTGGATCAGATCGACGATGGGCTTGGGCGTGCCGGCCGGTGCCAGCAGGCCCTGCCAGCTGCCCGTGAGGAACTTGGGAACGGTTTCGCTCACGGTGGGGGTGTCAGGCAGTTCGCCCCAGCGTTTGCTGCTGGAGACGGCCAGCAGCTTGAGCTTGCCGGCCTTGACGTGCGGATAGGTGGCGACCATGCCGTTGAAGGTGACGTCGATGTGCCCGCCCACCAGGTCGTTCATGGCCTGCGAGCCGCCCCGGTAGGGCACCACGTTCCACTGGATGCCGTGGTGGCGTGCGAACTGCACACCGGCCAGGTGCGTCGCGCTGCCCATGCCGGCCGCGGCCGCGTAGCTCAGCTTGTTCGGGTTGGCCTTGGCGTAGCGAACCAGTTCGGCGACGGTGTTGGCCGGTACCTTGGTGCTGACCACCAGCAGGTGGGGCGAGTAGCCCACCATGGCCACGGGCGTGAAGTCTTTCTGCACATCGAACGGCAGCTTGTGCAGCGCCGGGCTGATGGTGAGGTTGCCCACGTCCATCAGCAGGAAGGTGTGGCCGTCGGCCGCCGATTTGGCGACATGGTCGGCCCCCACGTTGCCGGCGTTGCCGGCGCGGTTGTCGATGATGACGGGCTGGCCCAGGTTCTCGCTCATCTTCTGGCCGATGAGGCGCGCCAGCACGTCGGACGTGCCGCCGGCGGGGAAGGGCACCACGATGCGGATGGTCTTGCTCGGGTAGCCCGGCACTTTCGTCTGCGCCATGGCGGGGGCGGCGACCATGGCCAGGGTGGCGACGGTGCCGAGCAGGAAGGTTCGCTTTTTCATGTCTCGCTCTTTCAGGGGAAGGGTGGGGTGGCCGGTGGCGCCAGGAAGGCCAGAGGCTTTCTGGCCGGGTCTTCTGAACGGACGCTTTTTCTTATTGCGGACCCAGGGCGTCGATCAGCGCCTTGAGTTCTTCCATCTCGGCCGGCTTCAGGTCCGACAGCGGCGCGCGCACCGGGCCTGCGCTGTGGCCGACCAGCGTGGCCCCCGCCTTGATGATGCTCACGCCGTAGCCTTCGACGCGGTTGCGGATCTTCAGGTAGGGCATGAAGAACTGTTTGAGCAGCCGGTGCTGCGTGGCCATGTCGTCGGTGCGCACGGCTTCGTAGAACGCCATCGCGGTCTTGGGGATGAAGTTGAAGACGGCGGACGAGTACACCGGCGTGCCCAGCGCCTTGTAGGCGGCGGCGTACACCTCGGCCGTGGGCAGGCCGCCCAGGTAGGCGAAACGGTCGCCCATGGCCATGTAGATGGACGACATGGTCTCGATGTTGCCCACGCCGTCCTTGAAACCGATCAGGTTGGGGCAGCGCTCGGCCAGGATGGCCAGCGACTCGGGCGTGAGCTTGGTGCGGTCGCGGTTGTAGACGATGACGCCGAACTGCACGCTCTTGCAGACCTGCTCGACGTGGGCGATCAGGCCTTCCTGGCCGGCTTCGGTCAGGTAGTGCGGCAGCAGCAACACGCCGTGGGCGCCCAGACGCTCGGCTTCCTGCGCGTGGGCAATGGCCGTGCGGGTGGGGCCGCCGGCGCCGGCAATGATGGGCACCTTGCCGCGGCAGGTGTCCACCGCGGTCTGGATGATCTGGCCGTATTCCGCGCCGTAGAGCGAGAAGTACTCGCCCGTGCCGCCGGCGGCGAACAGCGCGCTGGCGCCGTAGGGTGCCAGCCACTCCAGGCGGGCGGCGTAGGACGCGGCGTTGAAATCGCCCTGGGCGTCGAAGTCCGTCACGGGGAAGGACAGCAGGCCGGAGGACATGACGTGCTTGAGGTCTTGGGGGGTGTAGTGCATGGGGACTTCTCGGAGGGCGGTGATCGGGCAGCGAACGGTGGAGGAAGGGCGCATTACCTTTGGTACAGTGGATGCATCATTCAGATGTCAGTTGTATGTTGTCTGACAACATGGCACGATTCTGCAAACGTGCCAGCGCTCTGTCAAGGAAAAAGCCATGAACTCAGTGAAAACCCCAATGGATCGTGTCGAGTCGCCGCCGCGGGTGCGCCGCCCGCGTGGCCTGGTGCCTGAGATCGTGGCCGCGCTGGAGGCCGACATGGTCGAGGGGCGGCTGCTGCCGGGCGACAAGCTGCCCACCGAGGCGGCGCTGATGGCGCGCTTTGACGTGAGCCGCACGGTGGTGCGCGAGGCCATTTCCCGCCTGCAGGCCGCGGGCCGGGTGGACACCCGCCACGGCATCGGCACCTTTGTGATCGCCCGCACCGAGCAGTTGCCCGCTTTCCACATCGCGCCGCAGGACATGGCCACGGTGGCCGACGTGATCGCCGTGCTGGAGTTGCGCATCAGCCTGGAGAGCGAGGCCGCCAGCCTGGCCGCGCAGCGGCGCGATGACGGACACCTGGCGGCCATGGCGGCGGCGCTGGCCTCCTTCGAAGCGGCCATCCATGCGCATTCCGACGCGGTTCCGTCCGATTTCCAGTTCCACATGGAGGTGGCCCGCGCCACCGGCAACCGCCACTTTGCCGAGCTCATGACCTACCTGGGCATGGTGATCATTCCGCGCACGCGCCTGCAGACGGCGCCCGAATCGCCCGAAGGGCGGCTGACCTACCTGCGGCGCGTGCACCAGGAGCACGAGAGCATCTACTGCGCCATCCGCGACCGGGACGCCGAGGCCGCCCGTGCGGCCATGCGCACGCACCTGGCCAACAGCCGCGAGCGCCTGCGGCGGGCCCAGGTGGCGGACGTGGCCACCGTGTAAACGGCTGCCCTCGCGACAGCGGGGCATGGGCTAGTTGTCAGACATCGTTTAACATGGCCGACCGATTTTGATGACTTGCCACGCCTGGCGGGTCGATTCAGGCAACCCCACTTCCACCGCACCATGACCCAACTCCATTCCATCGACGCGCGCACCGGCGCCGCCCATGCCGACGTTCTCACCGCCTCCAGCCCGGCCGACATCGACGCCGCGGTGCAGGCCGCCCACGCCACGGCCGCCGCCTGGGGCAGCAGCGACGGCACCCAGCGCGCGGCCCTGCTCGACGGCCTGGCCGCCGCGCTGGAGGCCGACCGCGAGGCCCTGGTGGCCCTGGCCGACCGCGAAACCGCGCTGGGCGCCGGGCGCCTGAACGGCGAGCTGGACCGCACCGCCTTCCAGCTGCGCCGCTTTGCCGATATGACCCGCCGCGGCGTGCCCTTCGAGGTGCTGGACGACCCGGCCGTGCCGGGCGCGCCGCCCGTGGGCCACCCGGCCATGGTGCTGCAGCGCCTGCCGCTCGGCCCGGTGGCCATGTTTGCCGCCAGCAATTTTCCGTTCGCCTTCTCGGTGCTGGGCGGCGACACCGCCTCGGCCCTGGCCGCTGGCTGCCCGGTGGTGGTGAAGGCGCACCCCGGCCACCCACACCTGTCGCAGCGCGTGTGGGGTCTGGTGCAGCAGGTGCTGGCCGCGCAAGGCCTGCCCGCCGGGCTGGTGGGCCTGGTGCAGGGCGCCGGCGTCGAGGTGGGTGTGGCCCTGATCCGCCACCCGCTGATCGCCGCCGGTGCGTTCACCGGCTCCACCCGCGGCGGCGCGGCCCTGCAGGCCGAAGCCAACGCCCGCCCGCGCCCGATTCCGTTCTACGGCGAGCTGGGCTCCATCAACCCGGTGCTGGCCCTGCCCGCTGCGCTGGCAACCAGGGGCGCTGAACTGGCGACCACGCTGGCGGCATCCGTTGCCATGGGCTGCGGGCAGTTCTGCACCAACCCCGGCCTGATCGTGCTGGTGGACGGCGCCGAGTCCGACGCCTTCGTGGCGGCGCTGACCGACGCGCTGAAAGCCCAGCAACCCCACGCCATGCTCACGGCCGGCATGCGCCAGGCCTTCGGCAGCGGCGTGGAGCGCTGGCGCACCCTGGGTGCCACCACGCTGGTGCAGCAGCCGGACAGCGGCCACGCGCCCGGCCCGCAGCTGCTGCAGGTGCCGGCGGCCCGCTTCCTGTCCGAGCCGGCGCTGCACGACGAAGTCTTCGGACCCGCCAGCCTGATCGTTCGCGCGGCGTCCACCCGCGAGGTGTTGCAGGTGCTCGCGGCCGTGGCCGGCAGCCTGACCGTGACGATCTGGGGTGCCGACACCGACACCGCCGAGAACCGCGCGCTGGTGCGCGGCGCCATGGCGATCGCCGGGCGCGTGCTGTTCGCCGGTGTGCCCACGGGCGTGGCCGTCACCGCGGCCCAGCACCACGGCGGCCCGTGGCCCGCGTCCACCGCGCCCATGACCACCTCGGTGGGCGACGCCGCACTCGACCGGTTCCTGCGCCCCGTGTGCCTGCAGGACGCGCCGGCCTGGCTGCTGGCGCGCCACGGACAGCCTTGCTGATCTGATCTTGCGGAGATGAGGCCGCGCCCACACGGCCCACACGCGCACACATCGACCATCACGCCCCCGGCCACCATCCGGTGCCTGCGGGCGTCTTGCTGTGCGGGCCGCTTGCATTCCGTTTCCCCTGTTTCCCCTGGCACTTCTCCTCGGTGGGTCACCGCACAGACGCTGTCCACCCCCGCTTCTAAGGTGAATCCAACCCGGCCATGAACGCTCCGGCGTGCCTCATCGAAGGCACACGCGGGCGTTGGCAGGGACAGGTGCTGATCGGTCCACCGGACCCATCAGCGTGTGGCAAGTCAGCTTGCCTCCTCTACAGGTGGACGGATGTTGCAAAACAGGATGCTGCAAGACAAAGTGGTGCTCATCACGGGCGCGGCCTCGGGCATTGGCCGCGCCGTGGCGCTCATGGCGGCGCGTGAAGGCGCCCGGCTGGTGCTGTCCGACCTGGTGCCAGAGGCGGGCCTCGAACTGACGTCGCTGATCAAGGCGCAGGGAAACGACGCTGTCTTCCTGGCCGCCGACGTGGCGCAGCCCGACGAATGCGAGGCGCTGGTGGCCCACGCGCTGCACCATTTCGGTCGGCTCGACGTGGCCTGCAACAACGCCGGCATTGGCGGCGTGCAGGCGCCCGTGGCCGATTACCCGCTGGAGGCCTGGGCACAGGTGATCGCGGTCAACCTGTCGGGCGTTTTCTACGGCATGAAATACCAGATCGCCGCCATGCTGCCGGGCGGGGGCGGCTCCATCGTCAACGTGGCGTCCATTCTCGGCGCCGTGGGTTTTGCGCATGCGCCCGCCTACACAGCCGCCAAGCATGGGGTGGTGGGTCTCACGCAGACGGCGGCGCTGGAATACGGCCAGCAGGGCATCCGGGTCAACGCGGTCGGCCCCGGCTTCATCCACACGCCGATGATCGGCGCGCTCGAACAGGACAGTGCCGTCAACGCCGCGCTGGTGGCGGCCCATCCCATCGGCCGCCTGGGCCAGCCCGATGAGGTGGCCGAGCTGGTGATCTGGCTCGCGTCCGACCGTGCCTCCTTCGTCACCGGTGCCTATTACCCCGTCGATGGCGGCTACCTGGCGCGCTGATTGCCCAGTCACTGCGCATCCCTTGGCATTCACTTTCCCTCACTACCGGAGAACCACCATGAAAACACGCAAATCCTCCCTGATCGTCAGCGCCACCGTGGCCGGCATCACCGCCCTGGCCCTGGTGGGCTGCAACCGCGACGCCGACACCACCACCGCCCCTGGCGCAGGTACCGGCGCAGGCACGGGCACGACCATGGGCACGCAGGTGGACGACACGGGGTTGACCGCCAGCGTCAAGTCGGCCCTGATGGCCGACGACACGGTGCGCAGCTTTGACATTGACGTCGAGACGCGCAACGCCGAGGTCACGCTCAATGGCCAGGTCGAGAGCCAGACCCAGATCGACCAGGCGGTGCAGGTGGCGCGCGGCGTGTCGGGCGTGCGAGACGTCAACAGCAACCTCACCCTGCGCTCGGCCGGTACCGCCGGCACCATGGGCATGGGGAGCGGCACGGGCACCGGAACCGGCGACTCTGCCACGCTGGGCCAGGCGGCGGACGACACCGCCGTCACCGCCCGTGTGAAGTCGGCGCTGCTGGCCGAATCGCAGGTCAGCGGCTTTGCCATCAGCGTGGAAACCACCAACGGCGTGGTGCAGCTCACCGGCGAAGTGGACAACCAGGCCCAGGTTGACCGGGCGGTGCAGATCGCGTCCTCGGCCGAGGGTGCGCGCAGCGTGCAGAACCAGCTGCGGGTGAAGCCATGAACCCGCAGACCCCCGACGGCACCGTGACCGCGCCGAAGCAGCTCACCGACGTGGCCACGCTGCGGGCGCGGGCGCGCCAGCACATCGAAGGCGGCGCGGTCACGGCTGGCTACACCGCCGACCGCGAGCAGGTGCTGAAAATGCTCAACGAGGCGCTGGCCACCGAACTGGTGTGCATGCTGCGCTACCGCCGGCACCACTTCATGGCGCGCGGCATCCATGCCCAGGGCATTGCCAAGGAGTTCATGGAGCACGCGAAGGAAGAGCAGAGCCACGCCGACGAACTGGCTGCGCGCATCGTTCAGCTGGGGGGCGAGCCTGACTTTTCGCCCGACACGCTCACCGCCCGCAGCCACGCCGAGTACGTGCCCGGCAACACGCTGGTGGAGATGATGCGCGAAGACCTGGTGGCCGAGCGCATTGCCATCGACAGCTACCGCGAGATGGTGCAGTTGCTGGGTCACCAGGACCCCACCACCAGCGACCTGCTCAAGCGCATCCTGGCGGTTGAAGAAGAGCACGCGGACGAACTGTCCGACCTGCTCGATGGCCTGCCCGGCAACGAGCCACGCTGAGTGACGGTCGAGCGCTGCAGGCCGCAGCCCAGGCGCGCGGCTGCGGCGGGCGGCTGCCCAGAAGGCGCTGCCCATCGCCCGGCAGGGGTGCATCCCGGCCCTGCCACGCATGCGCCGGCTTTGCAGCGCTGCCCGCAGAGTCCCCACAGAGCCCGCCCACGGTTGCCCCGCCGGGGCTGGGCCGTCATCATGGGGGATGCGCGCTGGCCGCGCGCCCGTCTGGCCCTGTGACCGTGAGGACGCCCATGCCCCTTTTCCCTCTGCTGACAAGCCCTTGCCACACACGCGGCAGGCATCTGTTGTACCTGGCTCTCGGTGTGTTGAGCACCGCACTTGCCCACGCCCAGACCGGCGCGCCCACCACCACCGTGATCGCCCGCGGGCTGGAGAACCCCTGGGCCGTGGCCTTCATCGGCGAGGGCCGCATGCTCGTCACCGAGCGCCCGGGGCGCATGCGGGTGGTGTCCGGCAATGGGCAGCTGGGTGAGCCGCTGGCGGGCGTGCCCCCGGTGGATGCGGTGGGGCAGGGTGGCTTGCTCGACCTCATCACCGACCGCGACTTTGCCCGCAACCGCACCGTGCATTTCTGCTACGCCGAGCCAGCACCGGGCGGCAGTGGCAATTCCACCGCCATGGCCAGCGCCAGGCTGTCGGCCGATGCCACGCGCCTAGACGACGTCAAGGTCATCTTCAGCCAGCAGCCCAAGGTGGCCAGCCGGCTGCACTTCGGTTGCCGCATCGTGCAGGCCGAGGACGGCAGCCTGTTCCTGGCGCTGGGCGACCGCTACCAGCGCATGAACGACGCGCAGACGCTGGACACCCACCACGGCAAGGTGGTGCGCGTGCGCCCCGACGGCAGCGCCCACCCCGACAACCCGTTCCTGAACCGTGCCGGTGCCCTGCCTGAAATCTGGAGCCTGGGCCACCGCAACGCCCAGGGCGCCACCCTCGGGCCGGACGGGCGCCTGTGGGTGATCGAGCATGGTCCGCAGGGCGGCGACGAAATCAACCGCCCCGAGGCCGGCAAGAACTACGGCTGGCCCGTCATCACCCACGGTGAGAACTACGGTGGCGGGCGCATCGGCCAGGGCATCACCAGCCGCGAGGGGCTGGAGCAGCCGCTGCACCACTGGACGCCGTCCATCGCCCCCTCGGGCATGGCCTTTGTGCGCAGCGACCGCTACGGCCCGGCCTGGCAAGGCAGCCTGCTGGTGGGCTCGCTCAAGTTCCGCTACCTCGCGCGGCTGGAACTGGATGGCCAGCGCGTGCGGCGCGAAGAAAAACTCCTGCCCGACCTGGGCCAGCGCGTGCGCGACGTGCGCGAAGGCCCCGACGGTTTCATTTATCTCTTGACCGACGAGCGCAACGGCCAGCTGCTGCGCCTGGAGCCGCCCCGATGACCCTGCACGCCCGTTCTGCCCATCTGTCGCCGGTCGTGTGCGCGGACCCTGCCGAGGCGCCGCGCGCCGCGCTCGCGGCCCGCTACCAGGCGGTGCGCGACCGCAGCGTGGCACTGGCCGCGCCGCTGTCGCCCGAAGACTGCCAGGCCCAGTCCATGCCCGACGCCAGCCCGGTGAAGTGGCACCTGGCGCATGTGACCTGGTTTTTTGAGATCTTTGTGCTGGAGCGGTTTGAACCCGGCTTCGAGCCCTTTCACCCGGCCTTTCGCGCGCTCTACAACAGCTACTACAACGGCGTGGGTGAGCCCTTTGCACGCGCCCAGCGCGGTCTCGTCACCCGGCCCGACCTGGCGACCGTGCGGCAGTGGCGCGCCCAGGTGGACGCGCGCATGGCCGAGTTGATCGCCAGCACGCGCAGCGACGAAGCACTTGCACTGGTTGAACTGGGCCTGCAGCACGAGCAGCAGCACCAGGAGTTGCTGCTCACCGACGTGAAGCACCTGCTGTCCATCAACCCGCTGCAGCCGGTCTACCAGAGCGGCTGGCCGCTGGCGAGCGTGGCCGAGGTGCCGGCGCAGTGGGTGGCGTGCGCGGGCGGGCTGGTCGAGATCGGCCACGCCGGCGAGGGCTTCGCCTTCGACAACGAAAGCCCGCGGCACCGCCAGTGGCTGGAGCCGCACGCGCTCATGAACCGCCCGGTGACGCACGGCGAGTGGCTGGCCTTCGTGGAAGACGGCGGCTACACCGACCCGCGCTGGTGGCTCGCCGCCGGCTGGGACTGGGTGCGCGCCCAGGGCATCCGCGCGCCGCTCTACTGGACGCTGCCGCAGGAGGCGGGCGCACGGCCCACCGTGTTCACCCTGCACGGGCCGCGTCCGCTGGACCCGCACACGCCGGTGACGCACATCAGCGCCTTCGAGGCCGATGCGTTCGCCCACTGGGCCTCGGCCACGCAGGCCGACTGGGCCGGCGCACGATTGCCCACCGAGGCCGAGTGGGAAGCCGCGGCTGCGCCGCTGCCGGTGACCGGCAACTTTGCCGACAGCGGTGCCCTGCACCCGATGCCGGCATCTGCCAGCGCACAAGGGCTCATGCAGCTGTATGGCGACGTGTGGGAATGGACCAGCAGCAGCTACAGCGCCTACCCCGGCTTCCACCCCGCCGAGGGCGCGGTGGGCGAGTACAACGGCAAATTCATGGTCAACCAGCTGGTGCTGCGTGGCGGCTCCTGCGCCTCGCCGGCCGACCACCTGCGGGCCAGTTACCGCAACTTCTTCCCGACCGAGGCGCGCTGGCAGTTCAGCGGCCTGCGGCTGGCGCGCAGCCTGTGACGCCGCCGAGCCCGCGCTTCATCCAGCTGCACCGCAGCGACGACGCGGCCGTACGCGCCGAGCTGCTGGCCGGGCTGGCTGAGACGCCGCCGCGCATCGCGCCCAAGTTCCTGTACGACGCGCTCGGCTCGCGCCTGTTCGATGCCATCACCGAGCTGCCCGAGTACTACCCCACGCGCACCGAGGCGGCCATCTTTGCGCGCCACGGTGCCGACATGGCGCGCCATGTGCCGCCGCAGGCTGTGCTGATCGACCTGGGCGCGGGCAGCTGCGCCAAGGCGGCGCGCCTGTTCGGGCCGCTGCGGACGGCGGCTTACGTGGCGGTGGACATCTCGGTGGACTACCTGCGCGAAGCGCTGCAGGCCCTGCAGCAACGCCACCCGGCGCTGCCCATGCTGGGCCTGGGGCTGGACTTTTCCGCCACGCTGGCGCTGGGCGGGGATGTGGCCGACTGGCTGGCCGAACGCCAGGTACAGCGGCAGCCGCGTGTGGTGTTCTACCCTGGCTCCAGCATCGGCAATTTTTCACCGGGAGAGGCGCTGGCGCTGCTGCGGCAGGCCCATGCGGCCTGCGCGGCCGGCGGCCCTGGCGGCGGCCTGCTGATCGGGGTGGACCGGGTGAAAGCGGCCGATGTGCTGGAGCCTGCCTACGACGACGCGCTGGGCGTCACAGCGGCCTTCAACCGCAACCTGCTGCTGCACACCAACCGCTGGCTGCAGGCGGACTTTGCACCGGGCGAGTGGGAGCATGTAGCGTTCTTCGACGCCGCGCAGTCGCGCATCGAGATGCACCTGCAGGCCTGCACGCCCCAGGCCGTGTCCTGGCCCGGCGGCGGGCGCGTGTTTGCCGCTGGCGAGCGGCTGCACACCGAAAACTCCTACAAGTGGGAGCCGCCCGCCTTTGAACAACTGCTGCTCGAAGCCGGCTTCGGCCCCGCCACGCACTGGACCGACGAGCGCGGATGGTTCAGCGTGTGCTGGGCGCCGGCCTGAGCCATTCCACGTCACAGATCGTCAGACGCCGCCCCCGTTCGGGCTGAACCTGTCGACGCTTTTGGCGGTGGTCAATACGGGACGTTTCGACAAGCTCAACGCGAACGTTGAAGAGGGGGCCGAGCGCGGCACCACCACCTGTCGGCTGACTTCGCCGCAGCCTTCCGCACGATTCCGTTCTGCCTTGCCGCATCCCGCCAGACACCTTCTCCGCTCCGCCTCGTCACAGACCGTCAGACACCAGCCCGTTCGGGCTGAGCCTGTCGAAGCCCCGCGCACCCGCCTGCCGAAGTCGTTCGCAGCTTCGGCTCAAATGGCCGCGCTGCGAAACCCCGCCACGATGTCGTTGCGCCCGGCCGGGAAGTAGTTGCGGTAGCGCGGGTGGCGCATCAGCGGCAGCGTGGCCGGGCTGGCGCCCTTGAGCACCGGCCGGCCGTCGAACCAGGGCGCGGAGTAGTCGCGGTAGGGGTGGGGCACAAAGCCGGGGAAGGGCGCGAAGGGGCTGGCCGTCCATTCCCATGCCTCGCCCCAGCGGAAGCCGGGTGTGCTGCAAGCCGCTGCCTCCCACTCGGCTTCGGTGGGCAGGCGGCGCCCGGCCCAGCGGCACCAGGCCTCGGCTTCGAACGCGCTCAGGTGCGTGGCCACATCGTCCAGGTTCAGCGGCTGCCAGCGACCGAAGCGTCGCTGCTCCCAGCCGTGGGCGCCGCGGCGCAGGTAGCGCGGCAGGCCCGTGCTGTGCTGCTGCCGCCAGGCCCAGCCGGCGGCGCTCCAGTGGCTGCGCTGCGCATACCCGCCATCCGTCACAAAGGGCAGGAATTGCGCCCAGCGCACCGCCTGGGCATCGATCTCGAAGGCGTCCAGCGCCACGGTGTGAGGGCCCAACTCGTTGTCGAACGCAAAGCCGGGGCCTGACCAGCCCAGCGTCCAGGCCTGGGCGGGCACGCGCAGGGGAGGGCCGTTGGCGCGGCTTGGTGCCGCTGGCACGGACCCCCCAACGGCACCGGCTGTGTGCCGTGCCGGATCGCTGGCACCGCCGATCCTGTGCGGCACCGTTTCGCCGGCGCCATGGAGAATTGCAGGCGGGTGGCCCTGCGTGTCTTGTGCAGGCAGCGGCTCGGCACCGGCCGCAAACGGGTCGAGGCCCAGCGTCTGCGCCATGTAGACCCCCGCCTCGGCATGCATGGCCTCGTGGAACAGCGCCAAGCGGAAGAAATACAGGCCTTGGTCGTCGTCGGCTGCGGTGTCGAGCAGGGCCAGCGTGTCGGCGAGGCTGGCGGCGAGGTCGGCCCGTGTGTGCTCGGCATCGGGCAGGTCGAGCGCCCAGCGGCTGGTGTGCGGCACGGTGCTGGAGTTGTAGAGCGCGTCGGCGTCCACCCCGCGTGCCGCCTGCCGTGCGGGTTGGCGCTGCGCCAGCGGGTCGGCCTGCAGGCCCCAGGCGCGCTGCGGGTTGCGCGCGATCCACCAGTCGGCGAACCAGCCGATGTGACCCAACTCCCACAGCGGTGGGTTCAGTTCGTCGGTGCAGGGTACCGGCAGGCCAGGGCCGAGCGATGCTTCGAAGGCGTTGGACAGCTGCAGCGTGCGCCGGCGCACCGCCTGCAGGGCAGGGCCGAGTGCGGTTCGGCCGAGGGTGCGGGCGGCCTCACCCGCCGCGTACCCGAATGCGGGCGGTGCCGCAGGGTTTGCCACCACAATGGCGGCGACGCGCTCATCCATGTCAAAACCCTCTCTCTGTATCGTCACCCCGGCCCTGGCCGACGCCAACAACGGCAACTGGCAGACCGCCCGGCGCTGGGCACGTCTGCTCTCGGGCCATTATGCGGTTCGCCTCACGCGCGAATGGCCCGATGCCTCGCCGGTTCTGGCCAGCGACAACCTCCATTCCAACACCGTCGCAGAGGCCTGGGTCGACACCAACGCCGACGCCGATCCCTGGGCCACGGCCAGCCCCAGCGCCTTGATCCATGCAAACGGCCGATCCGACGCCCATGCCGATGTGTTGCTGGCCCTGCACGCGCGCCGCTCGGCCCCGTCCATCGCCGCCTGGGCGCAAGCCCATCCGCAGCGACCGCTGGTGGTGGCCCTGACCGGCACCGACCTCTACCGCGACATCGCGCACGACGCCAGCGCCCAGCGCTCGCTGGCCCTGGCGCACCGCCTGATCGTGCTGCAGGACCAGGCACCCTTGGCCCTGCCGCCCGAGTGGCGCGACAAGTGCCGCGTGGTGCTGCAGTCCAGCACGCGGCGCCAGACCCTGCTCAAGACCCGGCGCCATCTGCGCATGGTGGCGGTGGGCCACCTGCGCGACGAAAAAGACCCGCTCACGTTGATGGCAGCGGCCCGCCTGCTGCGCTCCGAAGAAGGCATCTTCATCGACCACATCGGCGCCGCGCTGGACCCGGCGCTGGCCCAGGCCGCACGGGACACCGCCCGCGCCTGCCCGCACTACCGCTGGCTTGGCGCGCTGCCGCACGGTGCGGCGCGCCAGCACATCCAGCGCGCGCACCTGCTGGTGCACCCCAGCCGCCTGGAGGGTGGTGCCCACGTCATCATGGAAGCGGTGCTCAGCGGCACGCCGGTGCTGGCCTCGCACATGGCGGGCAACGTGGGCATGCTCGGGATGGACTACGCGGGCTATTTCCCCGTGGGCGATGCGGGGGCGCTGGCCGAGCGACTGCGCCAGTGCCGGCGGGACGTGGTCACGGGCGGCGGCAGTCTGGCCTTGTTGCAGGCGCAATGTGAGGCCCTGGCGCCCTTTTTTGATCCGCGCGCCGAGCGGGCGGCGCTGCTGCTGGCACTGGCGTGAGGGCTGGTGCCCATGACAGGACCCACACGCCGCCGAAACCGGGCCGCCGGTCCTGTCCCATAGGGCCTTGGAATCAGTCCCCACCCCCCTGCGTTGCGGTGCCATCGCCATCACCCGCATCCAGGCCCAGCTCCCGTTCAATCGCCTCGATGCTGGGCAGCTTGCCTTGCAGGGTCTCGGGCAGGGTGTGGCTCAGGGTGTAGGTGGCCAGCCCCATCGGCTTCTGAATGTCGCTCAGCGCGTATTCGGCCACCAGCCGGTCTTTGCTTTTGCACAGCAGCAAGCCAATGGTGGGCTGGTCCCCTTCGCTGCGCAACTGGGCGTCCACGGCCTTTAGATAGAAGTTGAGCTTGCCCGCAAACTCGGGTTCGAAGTCCACGGTCTTGAGTTCCACCACCACATAGCAGTGCAGGCGCGTGTGATAGAAAAGCAGGTCCAGAAAGAAGTCGCGCTCGCCCACCTGCAGGGGCACCTGGCGGCCAATATAGGCAAAGCCCGCGCCCAGCTCCAGCAGAAACTGGGTGATGTGCTGGATGAGGCCCAGTTCCAGTTCCCGCTCGTTGTGCTCTTTGCTCAGCGACAAAAAGTCAAATTGGTACGGGTCTTTCAGCAGTTGCGTCGCCAAGTCGGACTGTGGCGTGGGCAGCGTCTGGGCAAAGTTGGTGATGGCCCTGCCTTCGCGTTGCCACAGTCCGCTTTCTATCTGGTGCACCAGCACACTGCGGCTCCAGCCATGCGCCAGGGTGGCCTGCACGTAGTACAGCGCTTCGTCGGCTGAGGCGCATTTGGTCATGACAGCCAGGTTGTGGCCCCAGGGAATCGACAGGATGGGCGAATCAGGATGTTCACCCAATTGGGCAACAGCTTGTTGCCCAATTACGCGGTGGGTCCAAAACTGGCGCCACTGCCGGATGTACTTGAGGTTGCGAACCGAAAAGCCTTTCATCTCGGGAAACTCGCGCATCAGGTCCGCACTGAGCTGGGCCATGAAGCCTTGTCCCCAGGCATAAGCCTTCTGCTTTTCCACCATGTCGGCGCCCAGCTCCCAGTAGAAGCGGAGCAACTCGGTGTTGACCGATACCGCTGCCTTGAGCTGAACTTGCCGGAATCGGGTTTTCAGCGCGCCCAGCCAGGCGCGGTACTCGGCCTGATGGGCCAGGGTGTTAGAACGCATCGCTCAACAACTCCATTTGGGTGAAGACGGACATGGTCTGGTCGGCAAACGGCTGCCGACGCGCCGGGCGGGTCTTGGATGGCGCGCCATGTGTGGCAGCGATGCGTGATGCACCACGCTCTCAGTTCTCGTCAGCGCTGCCCGGCTCGGTTGGCGCCAAGCGTACCGACCAGTGACCGCCCGGCTCCTGCTGGGGCAACAGCCCGTCATAGGTCCTGATCATGTCCAGCAAGCCCGAGTGCCCGTAGGTTTGCGGGGAGAAGGCCGGGTCGGTGCGTTTCAGGTAGGAGCCCAGCGCACTCACCGTGATCTTGCCTTCCGGCGTGTCGGCGGCCAGCATGCTGACGGCGTCCACCACGAATGCCGGGCTCAGCTTGTCCGGCGATGTGGCCACCACGGCCCTGGCCGGCTCGTTCCGGGGCAGGGCGGCTTTGGGCAGCGTCTTCTCCGGGGCGGGGCTGTCCGCCGCCGGAAGGGGCGATTTCTGCCACTCGAAGAACTGGTCGCTGGCGTTGCGCAGCGCAACGGGCGTCTTGGGCTCGCCCACGATGTGCACCGTGGCCCCGCGCTCGCGCAGCTTGCGGCACAGGTAGGAAAAGTCGGAATCGCTGGTGATCAGGCAGAAGGTGTCGGCCCGGTTGTCGAACATGGCCTCCAGGGCGTCCAGCGCCAGCGCAATGTCGGCCGTGTTCTTGCCGGCGGCGTACTGGTATTGCAGGCACGGCGTGAAGGCCAGCCGCACCAGGGTTTCCTGCCACCGGCTGGCCAGGGCGTGGTGGTTGCCGTAACCACGGCGCAAGACCACACGCCCGAACTGGGCAACCACGCGCAAGGAATACTCCAGAATCTCGGGTGACGTGTTGTCGCAATCGACGAGGACCGCGATGCGCGCGTCCGTTCGGGTTTCTGAACTGGCCATGGGTGTGGATTCCTGGTTGTGTTTCATCATAGGCAGACCGGTGGTGATGCCGGCAGCGAGCCGGCCCATTGGGCCGGTTCTCGAGCCGCTGCGGGCCCGGTCGGTGATGATCCATGAAACCCTGACCCCCACCGCTGTCGTTCATTTTTTCCTTATTGTTCCGGAGCCTTCCCCGATGACCCCACCCGCCACCCCTGACACGCCCCGCACCCAGCCCCGCCTCACCAGCCTGTCGCACGGCGGCGGCTGCGGTTGCAAGATCGCGCCCGGCGTGCTCAGTGAAATCCTCAAGGGCACCAGCGGCATGCCCATGCCGAAGGAGTTGCTGGTGGGCATCGAGACGGCGGACGATGCCGCCGTGTACCAGCTCAACGACGAGCAGGCGCTGATCGCCACCACCGACTTCTTCATGCCCATCGTGGACGATCCGTTCGACTTCGGCCGCATCGCCGCCACCAACGCCATCAGCGACGTGTACGCCATGGGCGGCACGCCCATCATGGCGCTGGCCCTGGTGGGCATGCCCATTGGCGTGCTCTCGGTCGAGACCATCGGCCAGATCCTGGACGGCGGCCAGAGCGTGTGCCGCGAGGCCGGCATCCCCATCGCGGGCGGCCACACCATCGACTCGGTCGAACCCATTTACGGCCTGGTGGCGCTGGGCCTGGTGCACCCCAAGCGCGTCAAACGCAACGCCGACGCGCGCGTGGGCGATCGGCTCATCCTGGGCAAGCCGCTGGGCGTGGGCGTGCTCTCGGCCGCGCTGAAGAAAGACGCGCTCAGCGCCGAGGGCTACGCGCAGATGATCGCCAACACCACGAAACTGAACACACCCGGCCCCGACCTGGCGAAGCTCGACGGCGTGCACGCCATGACCGACATCACCGGCTTCGGCCTGGCCGGTCATGTGCTGGAAATGGCGCGCGGCTCGAACACCACGGTGCAGATCGACATGGCCCGCGTGCCGCTGATCGACGGTGTGCGCGAGCTGGCCGCGCAGGGCATGGTCACCGGCGCCAGCGGTCGCAACTGGGCCGCCTACGGGCACGAGGTGCGCCTGGGCGATGGCCTGCAGCCGGTGGACCAGGCCCTGCTGAGCGACCCGCAGACCAGTGGCGGCCTGCTCGTGGCCTGTGCGCCCGAGGCGGTGGACGCCGTACTGGCCATCTTCGCGCGCCACGGCTTCGCGGCTGCGGCCGAGGTGGGCGACATCGCCGCGCCGCAAGACGGCGGCGTGCGCCTGGTGGTGGGCTGACAAGCACCTTTTCTGACATTTGATGACAGGCCGGGTGTCAGGGAGCTGTCTCATGCGGGGCATTCACCGTTTTCAGGCTCACCACTGAGGCGGCATGTCCTGCCCCTTCCCCCTCTGGGGGAAGGCTGGGATGGGGGCAGGCGCGGGAGAGCCTGTGCAAGGCTTGAAAACAGCCAGCAGCACCCCGCACGCCAGCACCCAAAAACCACCGGGCTTTGAAAACCACCCATCTGGCCTTTCCCCCATTCCTGTTACCGTTGCGCAGTGCCTTCCCCTGACGCTGTGCGGCCCCACACCCTCCCGCGCTCTCCCACCAACGGCACACACGCCGGACCTCTCATGACCCACGCAACCCACCCAGCCCGCGCCAGCAACCGCGTACCGCAATCCCTTGCCGCACTGCTGGCGCTGTCGGCACTGCCCACCCTGGCCCAGGGCGTACCCGAAGCCCCGCCATCCAGCGGCAAGCCGCTGTGGGAACTGGGCGTGGTCGGCTTTGGCACGTCGCAGCAGGCCTACCCTGGATCGGCCGAGCGCACCAACCGTGGCCTGGTCGTGCCCTACGCGGTCTACCGCGGCCAGTTCTGGCGGGTGGACCGCGACACCGTGGGCCTGCGCGCCGTCAAGACGCCGAGCTTTGAGCTGGACATCGGCTTCGCCGGCTCCTTCGGCGCCCGATCGAAGGACCTGCCCGCGCGCAGCGGCATGCCCGATCTGGGCACGCTGGTGGAGTTCGGCCCCCGTGTGAAATGGCACCTGGGCGCTGGTCCGGCCGGCAGCCGCCTGCGGGCCGATGCGGCGCTGCGTGGCGTGTACGACCTGAGCGATGGCCTGGCCTACCGCGGCGTCACCTTCGAGCCCCGGCTGGTGCTGGAGAACCGCAGCCGCTCGGGCTGGAACCACAGCGCCAGCGTCAGCCTGGTGGCCGGCAACCGCCGGCTCGGCGACACGCTGTATGGCGTGGCCCCCGCGTTCGCCACCGGCAGCCGGCCCGCATACGCCGCCGACAGTGGCCTGGTGGCCTGGCGACTGGGCGTCAGCGCCAGCAAAAGCCTGAACCCCGACTGGCTGCTGTTCGGCTTCGCGCGGCTGGAGTCCCTGGCGGGGGCGGCCAACCGCGCCAGCCCACTGGTCGAGCGGCGCACCGGCGCCACGGTGGGCATGGGCCTGAGCTACACCTGGGCGCGCTCGTCCACCCGGGTGCCGGACTGAACCGGTGGCTCCCATGGCCGAACCCCCAGGCGTGATGCGCTGGCTCGAACTCAAAGTGCCCCCACCGGCCGTGGCCCTGCTGCTGGCCGCCGCCATGTGGTGGGCGGCCCCGCAGGTCCCCGCGCTGGACGGCTTGCCAACCTGGCGCGCCGGGCTGGCGCTGGTGCTGGTTGTGGCGGGGGGCAGCGTCGACATGGCCGGTCTGTGGGCCTTCCACCGCCAGCGCACCACCGTGAACCCGCTGCGCCCGGCGAACGCGTCGGCGCTGGTCACCGGCGGCGTGTACCGCATCACCCGCAACCCCATGTACGTGGGCATGGCGTGCTTCCTGCTCGCCTGGGCGGTGTGGCTGGGCACGCTGGCGGCCTTTCTCGGGCCGGTGGCCCTCGTCGCCTACCTCACCCGTTTCCAGATCCAGCCCGAAGAGCGCGTGCTCACCCAGCTCTTCGGGACCGCTTACACCGACTACACGCAGCGCGTCCGGCGCTGGCTTTGACCCATGAACCCGCCCACCCCCATCCTGGTTTTTGACATCTTCGGCACCGTGGTCGACTGGCACGGCAGCATCAAACGCGAGGTGCAGGCGCTGTACCCGCAGGTGGACGCCGACGCCTTCGCTCTCGCCTGGCGCGCGGGCTACCAGCCCGCCATGCAGCGCGTGCGCTCGGGCGAACTGGGCTGGACGCTCATCGACGACCTGCACCGCGGCATCCTGGACGGGCTGCTGCCCCGTTTCGGGCTGGCCCACCTGAGCGAAGCCGAGCGCCAGCACCTCAACCGCGTCTGGCACCGGCTCAACCCCTGGCCCGACGCTGTGCAGGGCCTCACGCGACTGAAAACCCGCCACACGCTGTGCACCCTGTCCAACGGCAACATCGGCCTGCTGACGAACATGGCCAAGCGCGCCGGTCTGCCGTGGGACTGCATCCTGTCGGCCGAGGTGTTCCGCGCCTACAAGCCCGACCCGGCGGTGTACCGGGGCGCCGCCAACATCTTTGACGTGCCCCCGGAGCAGGTGATGCTGGTCGCCGCCCACCAGGACGACCTGGCCGCCGCCCGCGCCTGCGGCCTGGCCACGGCGTACATCGAGCGCCCGCTCGAATTCGGCGTCGCGCACGTCAAGGACGTGTCGCCCGATGCGGCCAACACCTGGCACGCGCGGGATCTGGAGGACTTGGCGCTGCAGCTGGGGTGTTGAGGCGGGAGCCGGGTGGTGATTGAATCAGTATTGGCTTATATTTGCCGCTTCGGGCCGTATTGGACCCGCCCAACGGAGCCCCGCATGTCGCACCCCTGGATTCAATCGGCCTTGCTGTCCGCTGCCTTCGCTTGCCTGCCCGCGGCCCACGCCGACAACAAGGCCCTCGCCATCGACGAGATGGAGGCCTACCTGGAGTTTGTGGACTATGGCGGCGGCGTGATCTTCGCCGAGCAGATCCCGGCGGACGAGTGGAACAAGATGCTCGTCATCGACGCGCGCGATGCCGGCCAGTTCGCCAGGGGCCACATCCCCGGCGCGGTGAACATGGACTGGCGCCAGGTGCTGGCCCAGCGCCACACCATTCCGAAGAACAAGCCGGTGCTGGTCTACTGCAACACCGGTTCGCTCTCGGCCCAGGCCGGCTTTGCGCTGCGCGTGGCGGGATGGGACAACGTGCGGGTGCTGCAGGGTGGCATGGAAGAGTGGAAAGCCAAGGGTGGCTTCGATGCCGCGGCGCGCGCCACGACGCCAGCGAAGCACTGATGTCCCTGGCGGGGAGGCGTCCGTTGGGCTTGTCGCCGATACGTGGCAGGAAGGTGCGCTACTGACGCGGCAGGTCGGCAACCACAGACTCGATGCGGGCCAGCAATGAACGCAGCACGCGCACAGAATCCACCGCCTCGTTCAGATAGGCCGCCTTCAGGGCATCGTCTTCAGGGTCGTCCAGCGCAAACCGGTTGCGGATAACACGCAAGACCTGCTATTCGTCAACCTGTTGCAGGTAGCCCCGCTTTTCCAGGCGGTGCAGCTTGTCCAGCATGGACCGGTCCTCAAAAGGCACTTGCAGATAGTCCAGCAGGGCCGGGAAAAGCCGGGCACCATGGTGTCCTGTCGTTTGGTGAAGCGCAGCACAAACTGGTCCCAGTCCTGCACGGCCTCGTCGTTCAGCAGCGGCAGCGCAGCAGCCGTCAAAGGCAGCGTGGGTTCGATCGCCGACCAGGCATGGGACATGTGGTGTTCGTGCCGCAGGCATTGCTGCCAGGCATCGCGCAAACGCAGCACGGCTTTGTTGGGCGCATCCGTCACAAGACCACCCCCCCTCGCGGCGAGCGACGTCAAAAAATAGGCGGGTGCATTGGCCGGCCCGGGACGTCGATCAGCACGTCCAGCTTCTGCTCGCCCATCTGAGCGCAGACACCGCACAGAAAACGGGTGTGCGCCCGGGCGATCTCTGCCGGGTCCGACAGGGGCACCTCCAGCAGCAGGTCGGTGTCACCGCCCCTGCGCTGGTCATCCACCCGCGATCCGAACAGGCGCACGCAGGTGCCGGCGCCGAAACGGTCGCGCGCTTGAGGGCTGCTCGCTCGAACTCGGCAAGTCGCATGGTTGCAGGGTGAAACACGAAGAGATTCATCTTCGCATCGCAGCGGGGCTTGCACGGTAGCGAGCCATGAACCCGCGGTCGATGCGGTCTTTCCAGCGCCAGGCCCAGCCGCCTTCGACGTGCAGCGGGCCCCAGCTGGCGATGGCGTGGCCCGGTCCGCAGCTCAGCAGGTTGAGCGTGTGGCGCGGCGGGTGGTGCGGTTTCAGGGGCTTGCCGTGGTGGGCGGCCAGCAGGTTGTGCGCCAGTGGCGGGCCGGCGCGCACCGCGTAGACGCCGCTCTTGGGGTGGGGCGTGTCGGCGCGGCTGGCCACGTCGCCGGCGGCGAACACCTCGGGATGGCTGGTGCTCTGCTGGTGGGCGTTCACCAGGATGTGGCCGGTGTCGGCCAGGGCCAGGCCGCTGCCCTGCAGCCACGGCGGGGCGTGCGTGCCGATGGCGAGGATGGCCACGTCGCAGGCCAGGGTGGCGCCGCTGCCCAGTTGCACGGCGCCCGCCTGCAGGCCGGTGCAGCTGTCGCGCAGCAGGGTGACGTCGCGGCGCCTGAGCTGGTGCAGCACGCGCTGCTGCACGCCGGGCGGGTAATTGCCCGCCACGTCGGCGCCCCCGGTGACGAGGGTGAACCGCGAGCCGGGCATGCCCTGCGTGCGGACGGCGTGTTCGGCGGCGAACAGCAGCTCCAGCCCGGCCGCACCGGCGCCGATGACGGCGATCGACAGCGGGCGGTTGCGCGCCATGTCCATCACCTGAGGCCAGCGCTGCGCAAAGCTCTCGATGGGGCGCACGATGAGCGCGTGAGTGGAGGCGCCGGGCATGTCAACGTCGAGCCGGCGGCGGTCGAGCACGGCGCCGGTGTCGATGGAGAGCAGGTCGTAGGGCAGGGCGGTGGCGTTGGCTGCGGGCGGGCCGGCGGGCGCCCACGGCACGCGGCGGGCGGTGGCATCGATACCGGTGCATCGCCCTTGCACCCAGCGCACGCCAGCGGCGAGGACCAGGGGTTCGAGCGGAATCTGGCACTCGGCCTCGGTGTAGTGCCCGGCCACGAAGCCGGGCGTCATGCCGCTGTAGGTCTGGTAAGCGAAGGGCGTGAGCAGGGTCACGTCCAGATCGGCCGGGCGGTGGCGGGCCAGCTCGGCTAGCACATGCACATGGGCATGGCCGGCGCCGAGCAGCAGGAGTTTGCGGATGCCGTGTTGCATGGGCCGATGTTAGGCCCCTGGGCTGCCCGCAGTGCCGTGCAGCGCCGGCGCAGCGGCCCCGGCCACCCAGGTGCCTGCCCGATCCGGGGCCTATGTCACGGTGGCGCCTTGGCCACCGCCCAGCGCAGATCGGCCACCCAGCCGGTGCTGCTGCTGGCGGTGTTGTCGCTGTCGGCGCCCAGCAGCACGCGGGTGATGGGCGGCACGGCTTCGCGCGGGGTCTGACGGCCTTGCGGCAGTTCGTCGGCAAACCGCTCGATGAAGTCCTGCGCCGGGTCGCGTGTTTCGCTCACCCAGCGCTGCAGTGGCGCACCGCGCCCCTGCAGGCTGATGAAGCGCACGCGCCGCGTGTAGGGGTTGGCGCCCTGGGTGCCCGCCGGGTGGACGCTGTCCCACACGTAGCACAGGGTGGCGGCCGGGAGGCGCTCGCCGCTCACGCTGCGTGCCAGGCGCAGCACGGTGCGCTCGACGAAGGGCACGCGGTCCAGCGCGTGGTCGAACATCACGCAGACCTTGAGCGCGGCATCGTCGCCGGCCTTGGTGAGGATGTCGGGTGCCGCGGCACCCCCGGCCAGCGGTGTGTCCAGGCGCCAGCGCCATTGCAGCGGCCCGGGTGCCGTCCCCTGCCAGTCGGTGACCAACGTGCCGTAGGACGCCGCGGTGGCCACGCGCACGGCGCGCTGGCCGTCCACGGTGGCGGCTTCGAAGCGGGTGGGAGGCAGATCGGTGTGCTGCTTGGGGAACCCGACGAATCGCCAGCTGGGCGACAGCGCGCCGTCGGCCTGCAGCAGCGGCGGCAGGGGCGGGGCGGCTTGCGCGGCCCCGGGCGCCGCCAGGGTGCCCAGCAGTGCGAACGCCAGGGCTGGTGGCAGCGCGGCCCACCGGGCGGCGAACCGGGCGTGTCGCGGTCGGGTTGCTCGGTACCCGGCGGGGTGGGTGGTGGGGGCTGCGGTGCAAGCAGCGGTTGGGACGGTGGCGGCCCAGGTCGTGGTGAGTGCAGCGGTGCCGTCAGCGGTTGGGACCGCGGTGTGGCCTGCAGGGCAGGCGCCAGGGGGACGGGGCACGGTGTTCATGCACGCCTCCAGTCGTGGTAGCGCTGCACCCAGGCCAGCAGGCGCTGCGGGGCATGCGCGCGCTTCCATTCGCCTGCTGCGTATTTGTTGGCCTCGGCCAGCGTGGGGTAGGTGTGGATGGTGCCCAGGATCTGGTTCAGCCCCAGGCCGTGCTTCATCGCCAGCACGTATTCGGCCAGCAGATCGGCGGCGTGGGTGCCGGCGATGGTGACGCCCAGAATGGTGTCCTTGCCCGGCACGGTGAGCACCTTCACGAAACCGTGCGCTTCGCTGTCGGCAATGGCGCGGTCGAGGTCGTCGATGCCGTAGCGGGTGACCTCGTAGGGAATGCGCTTTTCCTGCGCCTCCTGCTCGTTCAGGCCCACGCGGGCCACCTCGGGGTCGATGAAGGTGGCCCAGGGAATCACGCGGTAGTCGGCCTTGAAGCGCTTGAAATCCCCGAACAGCGCGTTCACCGCGGCGTACCAGGCCTGGTGCGCCGCCACATGCGTGAACTGATACGGCCCGGCCACGTCGCCGGCGGCGTAGATGTTGGGGTAAATCGTCTGCAAGTATTCGTTGGTGTCCACGGTCTGGTGGGTGGGAATGCCCAGCGCCTCCAGCCCGTAGCCGTCCAGCCGCGCGCGGCGGCCCACCGCGCAGACCAGCTGATCGAACGGGAGGCGTTTTTCGGCGCCCCCGTGTTCGACGACGAGCACACCACCGGTCGGGGCCGCGTCTGCCCACCTTGGGGTGCCGGCCGCCTGCTCGTGCCGTCCACCACCGCTTTGCACCAGGCCAGCCGATGCGCCCGTGAGGCCTTCGATGGGCTCAGGCCGAACGGCGGGGGGCTCGGTCTGAACAGGGGAGGGATGTGGTTCCACGCGCAGCGCCTGATGCCCGGTGAGCACCGCCACACCGTCGGCCTGTAGCGCGGCCTGGGCCAGCGCGCTCACGTCGGTGTCTTCGCGTGGCAGGATGCGCGGGCCCCTCTCCACCTGCGTCACGGCCGATCCCAGGCGGGCGAAGGCTTGCGCCAGTTCCGTGCCGATGGGGCCACCGCCCAGCACCACCAGGCGCCGGGGCACCTCGTCCAACTGGGCGAACGTGTCCCACAGCGTGTCGCTGGTCACGTAGCCCACCGTGTCCAGGCCAGGCAGCGGCGGCACAAAGGGCCGGGCACCAGCGGCGATCACGATGCTGCGCGTGGTGAGCGTCTGCGTGCCGCCACCGTTCAGCGCAATCTCCACCGTCCACGGATTCACCAGCGTGGCATGGCCTTGCAGCACCTCCACGCCCAGGCCGGTGTAACGCGCCACACTGTCGTGCGGCTCGATGGCGCGGATGACGGCCGCGATGCGCGCCATCACGGCCTTGAAGCTGAACGCCGGTGCCGCATCGCTCAACCCGTAGTTCGACGCATGGCGCATCTGGTGCGCGAGCTTGGCGCTCTTGATCAAGGCCTTGCTCGGCACGCAACCGTAATTCAGGCAGTCACCGCCCATCTTGTGCGCTTCCACCAGCGTCACCCTGGCCTTCACCGCCGCGGCGATGTAGGCCGAGACCAGACCCCCGGCACCGGCGCCGATGACGATGAGGTTGCGGTCGAAGCGGCGCGGTTTCACGCTGGCCCAGCGGGCATAGACCTGGCGCCGCTTCACCGCGTCGATGGTTCGGCGCGCCAGCAGCGGGAACAGGCCCAGCAGCACGAAGGAGCCGAGCAAGGCCGGGCTGAGGATGCCGCGCAGCGAGTCGAGGCGCGCCAGCTGCGTGCCCGCGTTCACATACACCGCCGTGCCCGCCAGCATGCCGAGCTGGCTCACCCAGTAGAAGGTCCAGGCACGCATGGCGGTCAGGCCCATCACCAGGTTGATGACGAAAAAGGGCACCACCGGAATGAGGCGCAGCGTGAAGAGGTAGAACGCGCCGTCTTTCTCGATGCCCCGGTTGATCTCGGCCAGGCGCGGGCCGAAGCGGGCCTCGATGCTGTCGCGCAGCACGAAGCGCGCCGCCAGAAAGGCCAGGGTGGCGCCGATGCTGGAGGCGAAGGACACCAGCAGCAGCCCCCAGCCCAGGCCGAAGATGGCGCCACCGGCCAGTGTGAGCACCACGGCGCCGGGGAACGACACGGCCGTCACCACCGTGTACAGCGCGAAGTAGAGCGCCGCCACGGTCAGCGGCCGCTCGGCGTGCAGGGCGGCCAGCCGCGCCTGGCTGTCCTTGAGCGCCTCCAGGCTGAGGAAACGCCCCAGGTCGAACACGAAGAACGCTGCCACGGCCAGGGCAATGCAGACGATGACGAGGGCTTTGGCAGGTTTCATGGAGGGGGTCGCAGCTGGGAGAGGGTGAACAGCAGTCGGGCGCCGTCGAACTTTCTTACACGCCCCGGGGCGGCGGTGCCTGGTTTGAGGCACATCAAAAAAGTCGCCTGCATGGCCAGTCAGTCTTCCCGCTTTCGGGTGCCAGGCCGACAACACATGGCCGAGTTCCTGTAGTGTCCCATTCATGACGACGCCCCGCCCTGCACCCACCCCCTCACCGTCTGACCCCTCAGCCTCAGCGGCACCCGCGGCCCGTGCCCGCGGCTGGCATGCCCTGCCGGCGGCTGAAGCGCTTCGGTCCCTGGACAGCAGCGATCACGGCCTGACCCACAGCGAGGCACTCGAGCGCCTGGCGCGCCACGGCCCCAACCGGCTGCAAATGGCCGAGGGCCCCGGCCTGTGGCGCCGCGTGCTGGTGCAGTTCAACAATTTGTTGATCCTGGTGCTGCTGGCGGCGGCTGTGGTCACCGCCCTGATCGGCCACTCGCTGGACGCCGCCGTGATCCTGGCCGTGGTGCTGCTCAACGTGTCCATCGGCGTGCTGCAGGAAGGCAAGGCCGAAAAGGCCTTGCAGGCCATCCGCCACCTGCTCGCGCCCCACGCCAACGTGCTGCGCGATGGCCGCCTGCAAGACATCGACGCCGCCGACCTGGTGCCGGGCGACGTGGTGCAGGTGGCCTCTGGCGACAGCCTGCCGGCCGACCTGCGCTGGCTGCAGCTCAACAACCTGCGGGTGGACGAGTCGGCGCTCACCGGCGAGTCGATGCCGGTGGAGAAGTCGGTGGTCCCGGTGGCGCCCGACGCCGCGCTGGGCGACCGCCTGTGCATGGGCTACGCCGGCACGCTGGTCACGCAGGGGCAGGCGCGCGGCGTGGTGGTGGCCACGGCGGGCGCCACCGAAATGGGCCGCATCGGCCGGCTGCTGGAATCGGTGGAGCAGGTGACGACGCCGCTGGTGCGCCAGATGGGCCAGCTCGCACGCTGGGTGACGCTGGCGGTGGTGGCCGCTGCCGCGGCCCTGTTTGCGTTTGGCACGCTGGTGCGCGGCATGCCGGCGGCCGAGATGTTCATGACCGCCGTGGGCCTGGCGGTGGCGGCGATCCCCGAGGGCCTGCCCGCCATCATGTCCATCACCCTGGCCATTGGCGTGCAGCGCATGGCCGCGCGCCACGCGGTGATCCGGCGCCTGCCGGCGGTGGAAACGCTGGGCTCGGTCACCGTGATCTGTTCCGACAAAACGGGCACCCTCACGCGCAACGAAATGACGGTGCAGCAGGTGGTGCTGGCCAGCGGTGTGGTCGATGTCGAGGGCGCGGGTTACGCCCCGGACGGTGCCCTGCGGCGAGACGGCCACCACCTGCAGTCCGCCGAGCTGTTCCGCGAGTCCCCGGCGCTGCTGGCCCTGGCCGAAGCCGCCGCCCTGTGCAACGACGCCAGCCTGCACCAGGAAGACGGCCAGTGGCAGCTGGCCGGCGACCCCACCGAAGGCGCGCTGCTGACGCTGGCCATGAAAGCCGGCCTCGACCCGGTGGAGCTGGCCCGCGAGCGGCCCCGCACCGGCGGCATTCCTTTCGAGTCCGAACACCGGTACATGGCCACCGCGCACGCAGCGGCCGAGGACGCGCCCGCCGGGCACGACCTGCTGCTCAAGGGTGCGCCCGAGCGCGTGCTGGCCATGTGCAGCCACCAGCTGTCGGGCGATGCCCAGCCGCGGCCCATCGATGAGGCCTTCTGGCAGCGCGCCATCGACGAACAGGCCCGCGCCGGCCGCCGCGTGCTGGCGTTGGCGCGCGGTCAGGTGGACGCGGCCAGCGCACTGGACAGCCGCCGCGGCGTGGACGGTCTGGTGCTGCTGGGGCTGGTGGGCATCATCGACCCGCCCCGGCAGGAAGCCATCGAGGCCGTGGCCCAGTGCCGCGCGGCGGGCATCCGCGTGAAGATGATCACCGGCGACCACGGCGTGACGGCCAGCGCCATCGCCACCCAGCTCGGCATGGGCGACGGCCTGCGTGCTGTCACCGGCCCGGAGATCGAGGCCATGGACGACGTCGCCCTGCAGCAGGTGGTGCAGCAGACCGACGTGTTCGCCCGCGCCAGCCCCGAGCACAAGCTGCGTCTGGTGCAGGCGCTGCAGGCGCGCGGCGAGGTGGTGGCCATGACGGGTGACGGCGTGAACGACGCGCCGGCGCTCAAGCAGGCCGACGTGGGCGTGGCCATGGGCCGCAAGGGCACCGAGGCGGCCAAGCAGGCCGGCGCCATCGTGCTGGCCGACGACAACTTCGCCTCCATCGCCCACGCGGTGGAGGAGGGCCGCACCGTCTACGACAACCTGCGCAAGACCATCACCTTCCTGCTGCCCATCAACGGCGGCGAATCCATGTCGCTGCTGGCGGCGGTGCTGCTGGGGCTGGCCCTGCCCATCCTGCCGGTGCAGATCCTGTGGGTGAACATGGTCAGCTCGGTGGCCCTGGCCATGGTGCTGGCCTTCGAGCCCACCGAGCCCGGCGTGATGCAGCGCGCGCCACGTCCGCCCGGCGAGCCCATGCTCAGCCCCTTCGTGATCTGGCGCGTGCTGCTGGTGTCCACCCTGTTCACGCTGGGCATCTTCGGCATGTACCAGTGGTCGCTGGCCAACGGCGCACCGGTGGAGGAAGCCCGCACGATGGCCGTCAACACGCTGGTGGCCATGGAGGTGTTCTACCTGTTCAGCGTGCGCTACCTCAAGGCGCCGTCCTTCACCGCTGCCGGGGTGCAGGGCACGCCGCGCGTGCTGGTGGCCGTGGGCGCGGTGGTGGCGTTGCAGGCGCTGTTCACCTACACGCCGTTCATGCAGGCCTGGTTCGGCACCCGGGCCTTGTCCCCGGTCGATGTGCTGCTCTGTGCGCTGGTCGGCCTGGTGGTTCTGGTGCTGCTGGAACTGGAGAAGTGGGTGCTGCGGCGGCGTGCGCTGCTCGATGCGCGCGCATAAAAAATGACGCCCCGCTGCTGCAGCGGGGCGTGTCAGGGCGGTGGGCCCGCAGGGGTTCAGCGGGCCTGGCGGCGGCGGCGCAGCGCGCCCACGCCAAGCAGGCCCAGGCCCAGCAGCGCCAGGGAGCCGGGTTCCGGCACCGGGTTCGGCGTGGGGTCGATTGGCACACCACCGACCAGAATGCCGTCGATCGCCATGCCGGTGGCGAATTGGGTGTCAGCCCAGTTGACGACGCCGAATTCCAGGTAGTAATTGCCCGCGTCGGCGATGTCATAGGTCGATTGCACCCAGCCGGTATGACCGCAGCCGGTGTCGTAGCAGCTACCCGAGCTGCCACCCAGTGGACTCCAGGACGTGCCAGCCTGAATGGTGACCGTGGCCGGCGTGATGGTGGCCTCAATGGCGGGCATGCCGAAACCCGGCACGCTGTTGCCGTTCGGCGTGGTCCGGGCGGTGAACAGCAGGGCCACGAGGTCGTGGGTGGCGGTGAACAGGCGCGACCAGGCGTAATCGGCAAAACCGGCGCCGTCGGAGGTCACAAAGTTGAAGTAATACGCCAGCGAGTCGTTGGCGGCGGCAGAGAACACGTTCGAACGCAGCACGGTGCCGTTGGTTTCGTTGCCCAGTCCCAGGCCTGTCTGTTCGGGGGCTTCATGGGTGGACACGTAGACATAGCTGCCACCCTCAGGCGAAGCCGTGACGACGCCATTGGCCCCCATTTCACCGCAGTTGCCGCTGCAGCTCCAGCCGACCGGAATGGCGGCCGCCGTGCTGGAAATACCCAGCGCACTCAAAGAGAACAGGGCAGCCAATCCGGTGTGGATGGCAGAACGTTTGAACATGGACATGTGGAACCTCGCTGTTGACATGGGTTGGTCGTTGGTTTGCGACGACTCTGCTGGCTCAACAGCAGGGGCGCAAGACGACCAACGCAAACCCCATGCCCGCGTTTTCGCACGCGCCGAATCGGGGGAAAATGCAATACGAATCAACGTTTTGTGTTCATGAGGGGACGCCACTTGAATGCTTCCGTCATGATGAGCTGTCAAATAGGTCGACACTTTTCCGCTGAACCCATCTGCAGGCGCAGGGGGTCCCGGGAGCGGTCAGGTGCGGCGTTTCGGGCGTGTCTCCTCACGGCGGGAACCGCTGCCACCCCCAGGCGATGCGCAGCACGGTGGTGAGGGCGCACAGCGCCGCAAAACCGTAGGCGATGGGTGCAAACCACTGCGGCCACAGACACATGGCCACGAAGGCGGCGATGGTCTCGGTCGCTTCCGTGAGGCCGCCCAGGAAGTAGAAGCTCTTGTCCGGAAAGGCCAGCGACTGCAGGCGGCGCTTTTCGGCCACGATGGCGAACGCCAGAAAGCTGCTGCCCGTGCCGATGAAGCTGGCCAGCAGCACGGCGGCGGGCAGGGCGTTGGCCAGCGGGTCGGCCACGGCGAAGGCGAGCGGAATCGCGGCGTAGAACACGAAGTCCAGCGTGATGTCGAGGAAGCCACCGCGGTCGGTCGGCGCGGTGGCGCGCGCCACGGCGCCGTCCAGCCCGTCGAGCAGACGCGAGAGCAGCAGCAGCACCAGACCGGCCAGATACTGCTGAAAGGCAATGGCGCCCGCCGCCATCAGGCCAAGGGCACAGCCGGCGAAACTGATGGCATCGGCCCCGATGCCCAGGCGCACCAGTGCGCGCGCCACCCGGGCCAGCGCCGGACGCAGGGCTTGCTGCACCTGTCTATCGAGCATGGATTGCGGCGCGCGGGGTTGCAGCGCGCATCGGACCCGGGTGCGTTGGCCAAGTGATGAGGATGGAATGTGTCATGTCGCGAAGACTGTAAACGGGCAGAGGAGGTCCGCCTGCGGCACCGCCCGGGATCGATCCGGCGCGGGGCGAATGTCGTTGGAAATCATTACACTCGCGCCACATGAATGCCGCCGCCCCGCCTCTTGAGCCACCGTTTGATCAGCTGGTGGCCCAGCAGCGGCCCTACCTGATGAAATTCGCCCGGCTGCAACTGCGCAACGACGTCTGGGCAGAAGACGCGGTGTCCGACGCCTTGCTGGCGGCGCTGGCACGACCACAGGCCTTTGCCGGCCGTTCGCAGCTCAAGACCTGGCTGGTGGGCATCCTCAAGCACAAGATCATCGACGCCCTGCGCCAGCACCAGCGCGAGGTGTGCCTGGCGCCTGCCAGCGACGACGATCGCGCCGACCCCCTGGAGCACATGGCCTTTCGGGCCGATGGCCACTTTGCCGAGGCGCCCGCCGACTGGGGGAACCCCGAGCAGGACCTGAGCCGCGATCAGTTCTTTGCCGTTCTGGAGGCGTGTACCGACAAGCTGCCACCGGTCCAGGGCCGGCTGTTCCTGATGCGCGAGTGGCTGGAGCTCTCCAGCGACGAGATCTGTAAGGCCCTGGCGCTCACGCCGACCAACCTCTATGTGCAATTGCACCGCGCCCGTCTGCGCCTGCGCGAGTGCCTGGAATTGAACTGGTTTGGCATCCGATGAACCCTGTGCTCAGAACCCTGCCGCTGATGCGCTCGTGCAAAGAGGCCGCATCCCTGATGGTCGCCCGGGAAGACCGCCCGCTCACGCGGACGGAGCGCTGGGCGCTGCGCCTGCACCTGTCCCTGTGCAAAGCCTGTCCGAACTTCGAGGGGCAGGTGCTGACCATGCGACAGGCGATGAAGCAGTGGCGCAACGACAGCGACCATGGGTAGCTGGCACGAGCCGCCACCACGATCAGCCCCGCGACCTTGCGCCAGGGGCGCCTGCTGTCAAGACAGCAAGGCCTGGGCAAATTCGCGCGCGTTGAAGGTTTCCAGGTCTTCGAGTTTTTCGCCGACGCCGATGAAATAGACCGGCACCGGCTTCTCGCGTGCAATCGCGCACAGCACACCGCCTTTGGCGGTACCGTCGAGCTTGGTGATGACCAGCCCGGTGAGCTTGAGCGCCTCGTCGAAGGCCTTCACCTGCATCAGCGCGTTTTGCCCGGTGTTGCCGTCGATCACCAGCAGCACCTCGTGGGGTGCGGTGGCGTCGGCCTTCTGCACCACGCGCCGGATCTTGCGCAGCTCTTCCATCAGATGCAGCTGCGTGGGCAGGCGTCCCGCGGTGTCGACCAGCACCACGTCGCGTCCGCGCGCCTTGCCGGCGGTGACGGCGTCGAAACTCACCGCGGCCGGGTCACCGCCTTGCTGCGTGATGATCTCCACCGTGTTGCGATCGGCCCACACGGCCAGCTGCTCGCGTGCCGCGGCGCGGAACGTGTCGGCAGCGGCCAGCAGCACGGTGGCGCCTTCGTTGGCCAGGTGGCGCGTGAGCTTGCCGATGGAGGTGGTTTTGCCCGCGCCGTTGACGCCGGCCACCATGATCACCGTGGGTTTGTGCTCGCCGATCACCAGGGGCTTTTGCAGCGGCGCCAGCAGGTCGGCAATGGCGTCCGCCAGCAGCGCTTTCACCGCGGCCGGGTCGGTGGCTTTCTGCTCTTTGACGCGGCGTTTCAGGTCGGCCAGCAGGTGCTCGGTGGCCTTCACGCCGGTGTCGGCCATCAACAGCGCGGTTTCCAGGTCTTCGTACAGCGCCTCGTCGATCTGCGTGCCGGTGAACACCGTGGCGATGCTGGCACCGGTTTTTTTCAGACCGGCCTTGAGCTTGTCGAGCCAGCCCTTGCGCGCGGGCGCCGCCTCCACGGCGGGCGGGGCCGGTGGTGGTGCAGGCGCTGCAGCGGGCGCTGGCGCCGCTACCGGGGGCGGCGTCAGGGGTGCCCTGGTCGGCGCAAGGGGCGTGGAAGACCGTGCAGCGGGAGCGAGGGGTGCGGGGGGCGCAGTCGGTGGCGCCACTGGCGGTGCGGGCGTTGGCGCCGGTGGCGGCGGCGGAGGTTCAGCGGGGGCTGGAGGGGGAACAGGGGCTTTTTTGCGGAAGAACGAGAACATTTTTCACTCTCTAGAATCCATTGCATTCTATGAAACGCCCCATGCACCTGCTTGACACGCGCGCCGCCGCCCTGTTTCTCGCCCTTTCGCTCGGTAGCGCTGGCGCATGGTCCCAGGCGCCTTCCAGCGCTGCGGTGCCCCCGGCCGCCTCGGTTGCAGCAGCAGACCAGGCCCACCCGTTCACCCTCTCCAACGGCATGACGCTGATCGTGCGGCCCGACCGCCGCGCACCCACCGTGGCCCACATGCTGTGGGTGCGGGTGGGCTCCATCGACGAGGTGGACGGCACCTCGGGTGTGGCGCATGTGCTGGAACACATGCTGTTCAAGGGCACGCCCGATCTGAAACCGGGCGAGTTCTCGCGGCGCATCGCGGCGCTGGGCGGGCGCGAAAACGCTTTCACCAGCCGCGACGCCACGGCCTACCACCAGCAGGTGCCCGCCACCAAGCTCGAAGAAGTGATGCGCCTGGAGGCCGACCGGTTCGCCCGCAACCAGTGGGACGACGAGGAATTCCGCCGCGAGATCGAGGTGATCAAGGAAGAGCGCCGCCAGCGGGTCGAGGAGTCGCCGCGTGCGCGCATGTTCGAGGCGCTGAACGCCCTGGTCTTCCAGGCCAGTCCTTACCGGCGTCCCATCATCGGCTGGATGAGCGACCTCGACGCCATGACACCGGACGATGTGCGCCAGTTCTACCAGCGCTGGTACACGCCGGCCAATGCCGCCGTGGTGATCGCGGGCGATGTGGACGTGGAGCAGGTGCGGGCCCTGGCCGAGCGGCATTTCGGTGCCATTCCCGCCCGGGCCGTGCCGGACCGCAAGCCGCGCGAAGAGCCCCCGCAGGTCGGCCCGCGGCGCCTCGAATTCCGCGCCGCGGCCGAGCAGGCGGTGGTGGCCCTGGCCTTCAAGGCGCCCAGCTGGACCGGCGGCACCGATGCCGCCAGCCAGGACGCGCTGGCGCTGACCGTGCTTTCTGCCGTGCTCGACGGTTACGCCGGTGCCCGCCTGGACCGCTCACTGGTGCAGGGCAGCGGCACGGGCGGCAAGCGCATCGCCGACAGCGCGGGCGCGTCCTTCGGCCTGTACGGTCGCGGCCCGCAGGTCTTCACGCTGGTGGCCGTGCCGGCCCGCGGGGTGTCGTCCGATGCCGCCGCCGCGGCGCTGAAGGCCGAGGTCGCCCGCATCGCCCGCGAAGGCATCAGCGAGGCGGAACTGCGGCGCGTGAAGACGCAGTGGACCGCCGGCGAGGTCTACAAGCTCGACTCGGTGTTCAACCAGGCGCGCGAGCTGGGCAGCTACTGGATCAACGGCATGGACGTGGACACCGGCGAGCGGCTCATGGCGCAGCTCAAGGCGGTCACCGCCGCGCAGGTGCAGTCGGTGGCCCAGCGCTATTTCTCTGACGAGCAGCTCACCACCGCCGTGCTGGTGCCCGACCCCAGCCGCCGCGCTGCCACCAGCCCCGCCACGCCGCGCCCCGCCCTGACGCGTCACTGATGCCCGCCATGCTCCCACTTCCTGTTTTTGCTTCCCGTCTGGCGCGCCGTACCCGCGCGCTGCTGTTGCCGCTCAGCCTGCTGGTCCTGCCCTGGCAGATCGCCCAGGCCGCCATTCCCATCGAACACTGGACACACGCCAGCGGCGCGCGGGTCTACCTGGTGGCGAGCCCGTCCATTCCCATGCTGGACGTGCAGCTCGATGTGGACGGCGGCAGCCGCCGCGACCCTGCCGAGCGCGCCGGGCTGGCGAGTGCCACCGCCGCGTTGTTGTCGGCTGGTGTCGCCGCCCATGGCGGGCAGCCTGCGCTGGATGAAAACCAGCTCAGCGAGGCCTGGGTGGACCTCGGCGCCCAGTTCGGCGCACAGGCCGGCAACGACCGCTTCAGCGTCAGCCTGCGCACCCTGACCGAGCCCGATCTGCTGGAGCGCGCGGTGGCCCTGGCCGCCCGCCAGCTGGCCGCACCCGCCTGGCCCGAGCGCGTGTGGCAGCGCGAACGCGAGCGCCTGCTGGCCTCTCTGCTGGAAGCCGAGACCCGCCCTGGCACCCATGCCGGCCGTGCCTTCTCCCGTGCCGTCTACGGCACCCACCCCTACGGTTTCGAGCCCGTGGCCGCCACGCTCAACCGCATCACGGTCGCCGACGTGCGGGCCTTTTACCGGCGCCACGTGGCCGCGTGCCGCGCCCAGGTCACGCTGGTGGGCGCCATCGACCGTGCCCGCGCCGACCGCATCGTCGGGCAGTTCATGCAGGCGATCCAGCCCCACGGTTGCGAACCGCTGCTCGCGCTCGCTCAGGTGCCGGCGCTGGCCCGCGCGGTGGAGGTGCAGCTGCCCTTCGACGCGGCGCAGGCCCAGGTGCTGATCGGCCAGCCCGGTTTCCCTCGCAACGATCCGGACTTTTTCCCGCTCTTCGTCGGCAACTACATCCTGGGCGGTGGCGGCTTCGTGTCGCGCCTGACCACCGAGGTGCGCGAAAAACGCGGCCTGAGCTACAGCGTCTACAGCTACTTCGCGCCCGGCCTGCACGCCGGCGCCTTCCAGCTGGGCCTGACGACCCGACCCGACCAGGCGGCACAGGCCGTGGGCGTGGCGCGCGACGTGGTGCGCCAGTTCGTGGAGCAGGGCCCGACCGACGCCGAACTGCAGGCCGCGAAGGACTTTCTCATCAACGGCTTCGCGTTGCGCATCGACAGCAACCGCAAGCTGCTCGACAACGTGGCCAACATCGCCTGGAACGGCCTGCCGCTGGACTACCTCGACACCTGGACACAGCAGGTGCAGGCCGTGAGCGTGGCCGACATCCGCCGGGCCTTCGCGCGTGTGCTGCAGCCCGAGCGCATGGCCACTGTGGTGGTGGGCGCGCGTCCCTGAAGGGGGCGGGTCTCCGTGCTTTAAGCTCGCCCTCATGAAGCCACGACACGCACAGCCCCCTGTTTCCCGTTCCAAGCCCGACCAGCCGGGCAAGCCCCGCACCGCACCGCAGGAAGTCCGCATCATCGGCGGCCTGTGGAAGCGCACGCCGCTCCCGGTGGCCAATCAGGCCGGGCTGCGTCCCACGCCCTCGCGTGTGCGCGAAACCCTGTTCAACTGGCTGGGGCAGGACCTGCGCGGCTGGCACTGCCTGGATGCCTTTGCGGGCACCGGCGCCCTTGGTCTGGAGGCCGCGTCCCGGGGCGCGGCCGAGGTGGTGCTGGTGGAGCAGGAGTCCGGTCTGCTGACCGCGCTGAACCGGGTCAAGGCCAAGTTGAAAGCCGACATGGTGCGCGTGGAGCGCGGCGACGGCGTGGCCGCGCTGCGCCAGCGCGCCGGCAGCGGGCTCGACGTGGTGTTTCTGGACCCGCCCTTTGCCGAGGGGCAGAACGACGCGCTGGTGCTGTCGGCCCTGATGGCGGCCCGCGCGGCCATTGCCGAGAATGGGCTCGTCTACCTGGAGGCCCCGCGTGTCTGGACCGAGGCCGAACTGGCCCCGCTGGGCCTGGCGCTGCACCGCCAGGGCAAGGCCGGGCAAGTCGCCTTCCACCTCTTGCGGCCATTGCTGGCGGGCTGAGTCGCTGCAGACCCCTCGCGCATAATTCCGGGCATGACTTCCGACCTTTCCCGTCCAGCGGGCCAGCCGCGCATCGCGGTGTACAGCGGCACCTTCGACCCCGTCACGCTGGGGCATGAAGACGTGGCCCGTCGCGCGGCGCGCCTCTTCGACGAGCTGATCATTGCCGTGGCCGTGGCCCACCACAAGAAGACCCGTTTCAGCCTCGCACAGCGGCTGGAGATGGTGGCCGAAGCCGCTGCGGGCATGCCGGGCACCGTGCGCGTGCTGCCCTTCGACGGCCTGATCATGGACTTCTGCCGCACGCAGGGGGCCTGTGCCGTGGTGCGCGGCATTCGCAACCTGACCGACTTCGATTACGAAGCCCAGATGGGCGCCATGAACCGCAAGCTCAACCCGGCGGTGGAAACCGTGTTCCTGCTGCCACAGGCCGAGCTGCAGTGCATTTCCAGCACCCTGGTGCGCGAAATCGCCACCCTGGGTGGCGACGTGTCGCAGATGGTGAGTGCCCCGGTGGCGGGCCGCCTGAAGCCCCAGCCGCTGCAGGCCTGAACAGGAGTCACGACATGGCCCTGATGATCACCGACGAATGCATCAACTGCGATGTGTGCGAGCCCGAGTGCCCCAACGAGGCCATTTACATGGGTGCGGAGATCTACGAGATCGATCCGTCGCGCTGCACCGAGTGCGTGGGGCACTTTGACGAACCGCAGTGTGTGCAGGTCTGCCCCGTGAGCTGCATCCCCGTGAACCCCCAGCAGGTGGAAAGCCAGGAAACGCTCTGGCAGAAATACCAGCGCCTGCAGAAAGCCGGTCAGCCTTTGTCGGCCGCGGGGGACGCGTCGGGCAGCGCCGCTTCTCCTCCTGCCAGCGGAACCTGAGCCGCAACGCCGGCCGGCGCTGGCCGCGGCGGTTTGGGGCGTGGTGGTTTGCTGGTGTGGATCAGGGCGGTGGCCTTGTCCATGTCACCCGCAATCAGCAACGGCAGCGCCTTGAGGCTGCGGTCCAGCGTCTGGGCAATGGCAATGCGGTCGTCGGGCGAGGGTTTCTTGAGCACCCAGTTCGCCACCTCGTTGCGGTTCCCGGGGTGGCCGATGCCGATGCGCAACCGCCAGTAGTCCGGGCTGCCCAGCTGGGCGTGGATGTCGCGCAGGCCATTGTGCCCTGCGTGACCGCCGCCGCGCTTGAGCTTGGCCTCGCCCGGGGGCAGGTCCAGCTCGTCGTGCACCACCAGCACCTCTTCCGGCGCGATCTTGAAGAAACGGGCCACCGAACCCACGCACTTGCCCGAGAGGTTCATGAAGGTCTGCGGCTCGACCAGCCACACGCTCTGGCCGCCCACGCTGGCACGCGCCACCAGCCCGAAATGGCCGCGCTCCATCTGCAGCGGTGCCTTGAGCAGGCGGGCGGCTTCGTCCACCCACCAGAAACCGGCGTTGTGCCGGGTGTGTTCGTAGTCGGGCCCGGGGTTGCCCAGGCCGGCGATGAGTCGGATCATGCGGGGAATTATGGAGGAGGCGGAAACAGAAACGGCCCGCAGGGCGGGCCGTTTCCAGCAGAAGGCAAAGGGTCCGGGAAGGACTTACTTCTTCTTCTTGCCCTTCTTGTCGTCGGCCGGTGCGGCCACGGGAGCGGCCACGATTTCCTCGACGGGCTCGACCACGGTGGCGATCGTCAGGTCCTTGCGGCCGTGCATCACGATCTTGATGCCCTTGTCCAGCTTCAGGTCGCCGGTGTGCACGGTGGTGCCCTTGGTGACGTCGCCCAGGTCAACCGTGATGTGCTCGGGCAGCTGGGTGGCCAGGCACTCGATCTCGATCTCGGTCATCACGTGGTTGATCACGCACTTGTCGATCTTGACGGCAGGCGAGTTCTCTTCGTTGATGAAGTGCAGGGGCACTTTCTTGTGCAGACGGGTCTTCTCGTCCACGCGCTGGAAGTCCACGTGCAGGACTTGCGGCTTGAAGGGGTGGTACTGCACGTCGCGCAGCAGCACTTTGTGCACGTTGCCGGCGAGTTCCATGTCGAGGATCGACGCGTGGAAGGTTTCCTTCTTCAGCGCGTGCCACAGGGCGTTGTGGTCCAGTTCGATGGTGATGGCGTCGGCTTCGCCACCGAAGACGATACCGGGCGTACGGCCGGTGTTGCGGAGACGGCGGCTCGCACCCGTGCCCTGCTTGGCGCGCTCAAAAGCGACAAATTGCATAACTTACTCCTGTTGAGGGGTTCCGCGACCAGAACGCCTCGGTTTCAAAAAGGAAGGCCTCCACTCGGAGGCCCTCCACTTTTTGTTGCGCCAGGATCTCAGAAGAGATGGTCCTGGTCGGCAAACAAACTCATGACCGACTCACCCGAGGCAATGCGCGCAATGGTCTCGGCCATCAGCGGTGCCACGGAGAGCTGGCGAATCTTGGCGCAGGCCTGGGCGGCTTGCGAGAGCGGAATGGTGTTGGTGACCACCACCTCGTCGAGGGCGTTGCCCTTGGCAATGCGCTCGATGGCCGGACCCGAGAAGATGGGGTGTGTGCAGTAGGCGTACACGCTCTTGGCACCACGCTCCTTCAGTACCTCGGCGGCTTTCACCAAGGTGCCGGCGGTGTCGATCATGTCGTCCATGATCACGCAGTTGCGGCCATCGATATCGCCAATCACGTGCATCACTTCCGACACGTTCGCCTTCGGGCGGCGCTTGTCGATGATGGCCATGTCGCAATTCAGCTGCTTGGCCAGCGCGCGGGCACGCACCACACCGCCGACGTCGGGCGAGACGACCAGCAGATCGGAGTAGTTCTTCTGGCGCAGGTCACCCAGCAGCACGGGGGACGCGTAGATGTTGTCGACCGGAATATCGAAGAAACCCTGGATCTGGTCGGCGTGCAGGTCCATGGTCAGCACGCGGTTGACGCCGACCGTCTGCAGCATGTTGGCCACGACCTTGGCCGTGATCGGCACCCGGCTTGAGCGTGGGCGGCGGTCCTGGCGGGCGTAGCCGAAATAGGGAATGACGGCGGAGATGCGCTCGGCCGAGGCACGCTTGAGTGCGTCGACCATGATGAGCAGCTCCATCAGGTTGTCATTGGTCGGTGAGCAGGTCGACTGGACAACGAACACATGGCGCGCGCGCACATTCTGGGTGATCTCGACGGTGACTTCCCCGTCGGAGAACCGGCCCACATTGGCCGCACCCAGCTGGGTGTTCAGGTGATGAGCGATCTCGGCTGCCAGCACCGGGTTGGCGTTGCCGGTGAAGATCATGAAATCGGGGGGCTGAACTTGCATGGTGTACCCAGCTGCTTAGACGACGGATCCACAGGATCGCCGTTAAAAAAAGGCCATCGAAGATGGCCGTTTTGGACGTGGTGTGGATGAAATGTAATGGCAGGGGAGGAAGGACTCGAACCCTCGCATGCTGGAATCAAAATCCAGTGCCTTTACCAACTTGGCGACTCCCCTACGCAGGTCAGCTGTCTGGCCCGGGGGCCGAACATCTAACCAAAACCTGTCGCTGGCTGCACATCGACTGCCTTGTCTGATGAGCAGCGGGATTCTAACCTGAATCTGCGCCGGTTTTCACCAGTCAATCAATGGATGTGCATCCATGTTGCTGCATTCCCTGATCAGCCAGTCGCTCGGGGCGCCTGACAGATCCGGCCGATGCCGCAATTGTGCAAACACCGCGGTTCCCGAGCCGGTCATGCGTCCCTGCAATCCGTGGCCTTCAAGCCATTGAATGCAGTGCCCCACATCGGGACACAACGCCTGCGCCACGGGTTGAAGGTCGTTGTGCGTGGTATCCAGAATGGTCTGGATCTGGCACATCGACGTTTCAGTTGCGTCGTCTGCAGCAAAGCCTAAGATTGTAGCAGGACTTCTGTCGCGCTTGAGTTCGGGTGCACTAAAAATGCGTTGCGTGGAGGCGCCACCCGGCGGCTTCACGATCACGAAGCGGGAAGCCGGGAGGCTCACCGGGGTGAGTTGTTCGCCCACCCCTTCGACCCAGGCGTTGCGTCCACCGATGAAAAAGGGCACATCCGCACCCAGTTGCAGGCCCAGCGCGGCCAGTTGTGGTCGGGTCAGTCGCAATCCCCACAGGCGGTTGAGTGCGATCAGGCAGGTGGCGGCGTCGGAAGAGCCGCCACCCAGACCGGCCTCGGCGGGCAAGCGCTTGTCCAGTCCAATGTGCACCCCGAGGGAGCAGCCGGTGGACTGTTGGAGGAGGCGGGCGGCGCGTACCGTGAGGTCGTCGGCGGGGAGATGGAGCCCGGGTGTGAGATCTTCGCGTGTGACCTGGCCGTCCGAGCGCAATTCGAAATGCAGCACATCCCACCAGTCCACCAGCATGAAGACCGATTGCAAGAGGTGGTAGCCGTCGGGTCGGCGGCCGGTGATGTGCAGGAACAGGTTGAGCTTGGCGGGCGCGGGCACGTCGGTCAGCCGCTTCAGCGGCCGCGTGTGAGCGGGCGCGCTCATGGCTCGAACACCAGTCGCAGTTCAGCGCCCGGTAGCGGGCTGATGCGGCGGGCCGTGACCCGGCCTTCACCGTGGCGGCTGAGGTCGGCCTGCCAGCCACTGATCTCGGTAGGCTCACCGCGCAGCCAGTCGAACAGCGCCACCACGGGCAGCGCGGTACCGCCGAGTTCGGTGGTGAGTTCATCGAGGTTGCCGCGCCGGGTGACCTGGTCGCCCTGGCGCAGCTCGGCGCCAGCGGGTGTCCAGGCCACGCTGGCCAGCGTGTTGCCCAGCGGCGACATCAGCTGCAGCTGTCCCTGCGTCGCGTTGCCCCGCAGGTCGAAACCGGCCGAAAACGACTGCGGCGGGGTGCTGTCCACGCGCACCGCCAGCCGGCCGTTCCAGGCCGCCTCGCCCGGCAGGGCGGTGCGCTGGGGCGTGGCGCAGCCGGCCAGCAGTGCGGCGGCTAGCAAGGTGGTGAGTGCGACACGAGGGCGTGACCCGTTTCGAGACGGGCCGGTCGGCGTGGCGACACGCGTGTGGCTGTGCGTCGCCACCGTCATGGCTGCACCTTGAAGCGCCTGAGCGTCTCCAGCAGGGTTCCGTTGTCGCTGGCGAGCAGCAGGCCTTCACGCCAGATTTTCAGCGCCTCGTCGCGCCGGCCGGCCACCCAGAGCACTTCGCCCAGGTGGGCCGCGATTTCAGCGTCGGGTCGTTTGCCGTAGGCAGCCTGCAGGATCTGCAAGGCCCGGGCGGTGTTGCCCAGGCGGAATTCGACCCAGCCCAGGCTGTCCTGTATGTAGGCGTCGTTCGGCGCCAGCTCCACCGCCTTTTCGATCAGTTGCCTGGCTTCCGTCAGGCGCACGTTGCGGTCGGCCAGGGCATAGCCCAGGGCGTTGTAGGCATGGTGGTAGTCGGGCCGCGACGCGATCAATTCCCGCAGCAGGCGCTCCATGGCCTCAAGCAGGCCGGCCTTCTCGGCCATCATGGCCTGGTCGTATTTCAAGTCGGCGTCGTCGGGAAACCGTTGCACCGCTTCGCCGTACACCTCGTAGGCGTCCCGGTAGGCTTTCAGGTCGCGCAGCAATTGCGCTTCGGCCACCAGCTTCAGACGGGCGTCTGCCGGACGGCGTTCAGGCTGGTTGCGCAGCAGGGCCCGCGCCTGCGGAAGCTGCCCCTGGCGGGCAAGCAGGGAGGCGCGGCGCATTTGCGCGGCCATGATGTCGTTGGCGTTTTCGATGCGGTCGAGCCAGGCAGTGGCGCCCGCAAAGTCGCCCTGGTTCTCGGCAATCTGCGCCATCAGCAGGTAGGCCTGCGTCAAACCACGCGACGCCCGCTCGTCGCCCACCTGGCGGGCCAGCCCCATGTAGGTCTGCAGCGACTGCGCTGCGGCGTCCAGGGCGTTTTCCTGCACTTGCAAGGAGGCAAGCAGCAGCCACGGTTCGGGCAGCTCGGGTTGGCTGCGGGTGAGCGCGTCGAGCTGGCGCCGTGCGTCGGCGTTGCGTTGCAGGTCCAGCATCAGGCGGGCGTAGGGCAGGGCGACGGTGGCCACGGCGGCCGGTGGTGCCACCTGCAGGTGATGCCGCACCAGTGCCTCGGCGTCGGGTTGGCCACGTTCTATCAGTTCGAGCGCGAGCAAGGCCGGAAAGGGCGATGCCGGGTCTTCGGCGTGGCCCTGGCGGGCGGCGGCGTAGGCCAGGGGCAGGCGGTCGACCGTCAGTTCCATGCGACCAATGGTGGTCCAGGCGGCAGCGGCATGGGCGCGTTGCTTCAGATAGGGTGCCAGCAATTCACGCACCACCGCCACCGAGCGGCTTTTGTCGGGCAGCCGGGCGAAGGTCTGGGGAATGGCCTGGATGGTGTCGTTGCGCTCGGCCGCCGGCGTACGGTCCAGCAGCACGCGCAGGGCCGGCCCGGTTTCTTCGGGGCGGTTCAGGGCCAGCAGGATCTGCAGCGTGAATCGGTGGGCGTTGATGTCCTGCGGCAGGTCCTGCGCCCAGGCGCGGGCGGCGGCCAGAGCGGCCTCGCCCGAGCGGGCCTGCAGCGCCACCTCGACCGCGCGGCGGTAGAGCAGGGCATCGCGCTGTCGGCGCGCTGCATCGAGAATCAGCGAGTAGCCCGCGCCCGGATCCCCGACGGTCACGTTGAGCTCGCCCACCAGCAACTGGTAGAACAGGGGCGCGGTGAGGGCCGAAGCGGCGGGCGCCTGGGTGGGCTCGCCGGGGAGCACGACGGGAGCCGCCGCCGGCACGGGTGAGGGTGGGGGCGATGTCTGCGCCCAGCTGGTGATGGCCGTGCTGACCAGGCCCATCAGCAGCCAGTGGCGTGGCTTTTGCACCGCGTGCCTCGGGCTCGCGGCGTGGTCCAGACGAGCCCCCATCAAGAGAGCGCAGCGGTGCAAGGTGTTCATCGACTCATGATAATGGAAGGCCCCCGGCGGGGCGTTCTCTGCCACCAAGACCCTGTCGGTGGGCCCTTCCTTTGCTTTTGTCGATGCCATGCCCGAACTCCCGGAAGTTGAAGTCACCCGCCGCAGTGTTGCCGACCGCATCCAAGGCGCCCGGGTATTGAGCGTGCAACTGGGCAAGCCCTTGCGCTGGCCGCTGGGTTGCAGTGCGAACGATCTGGTGGGGCGCACCGTGCTGGCGGTGACGCGGCGCGGCAAGTATTTGCTGCTGCAGCTGGACGAAGGCCTGCTGCTGCTGCACCTGGGCATGTCGGGCAGCCTGCAGTTTGCGCCGGCCTTGCCGCCCCGGGGCGTGCACGACCATTTTCAACTGGACACCACCCGCGGCGTCTTGCGCCTGCACGACCCCCGGCGCTTCGGTGCCGTGGTGCATGTGCCGTCGCTCGACGACCCGCGGGCGCAGAAGCTGCTGGGTGGGTTGGGGGTGGAGCCGCTGGAGCACGGGTTTGACGCCGCGGCTTTCCACCGCGCCCTGCAGCTGCGCCGCGCCAGCATCAAACAGGTGCTGCTCGCCGGTGACATTGTGGTGGGCGTGGGCAACATCTACGCGTCCGAGGCGCTCTTCATGGCCGGCATTCGCCCCACCCTTCGGGCCGACCGATTGAGCAAGCCCCGCGCGACCCGGCTGCACGCGGCCATCGTCAAGGTGCTGAACCGGGCCGTGGCCCTGGGTGGCAGCACACTGCGCGACTTCTCCAGCGCTGAGGGGCAGAGCGGCTATTTCCAGCTGGACGCCATGGTGTACGGGCGCCAGGGGTTGCCGTGCCGGGTGTGCGAAACGGTCATCAAGTCCATCCGCCAGGGGCAGCGGTCGACCTTTTTCTGCGCGGTCTGCCAAAAGGCCTGAGCCTGTCGCGCCCATGGCCCCGTTCGGCTGCGCGGCCCCCCGAGGCACGAAAGCGCGGTGCTATATTGAACTGATCAATGAGAAACAGCCCATGAGTTTCAATCAGGACTTCGACCAACACGCTGTGTGGCGCAAGCAGTTTGCCTTGCGGCTCAAGCTTCTGTCGGAGTGGCTCACCGACCACGACCTGATGGAGGCCGGCGTGCGCGAGCGGCTGGACCAGCTGCATGTGCAGGTGAAGAACGACAAGATCATGGTCGCCTTCGTCGCCGAATTTTCCCGGGGCAAGTCCGAACTGATCAACGCGGTGTTCTTCGCCGGTTACGGTCGGCGCATCATGCCGGCGAGCGCCGGGCGCACCACCATGTGCCCGACGGAGCTGGGGTATGACGCCGATGTGCCGCCCTGCCTGCGCCTGCTGCCGATCGAGACCCGGTTGCAGTCGCAGTCGCTGCTGGACTGGCGCAACGCGCCCGACAAATGGGAGCGGGTCGATCTGGACGTGAACGATCCCCAGCAACTGGCCCGTGCCATCCAGAAGGTGGCCGAGGTGCGGCGCGTCACCCAGGCCGAGGCGGCGGCGCTGGGTTTCTGGCACGAGGATGCCCCCGAAGACAACCCGCTGGCTGGCGCTGACGGCCTGATCGAGGTGCCCAAGTGGCGCCACGCGCTGATCAACATGGCGCACCCGCTGCTCAAGCAGGGGTTGGTGATCCTGGACACGCCGGGGCTCAACGCGATCGGCGCGGAGCCCGAACTCACCGTGAGCCTCCTGCCGCAGGCGCACGCGGTGGTGTTCATCCTGGCCGCTGACACCGGCGTGACCAAGTCGGACCTGACGATCTGGCGTCAGCACCTGTCCGTGCTCGGCGAAGGCCGGGATTCGCGCCTGGTGGTGCTCAACAAGATCGACACCATGTGGGACGCGCTGAGCGCACCCGAGCAGGTGCAGCTGCAGATCGCCTCGCAGCGCAGCGATTCGGCCGACATCCTGGGCCTGTCGCCGCAGCAGGTGCTGGCCGTGTCGGCGCAGAAGGGCCTGCTGGCCAAGGTCAGCGGCGACGCACCGCTGCTGCAGGCGAGCAACCTGCTGGAACTGGAGAACGCGCTGGGCGCGGGTCTGCTGGGGCAGCGCCGCCAGATTCTGGGCGCCGCCGTGGCCAACGGCATCCAGTTGCTGCGCCAAGAAACCGGGCGGCTCGTGCACATCCGGGCGCGCGACCTGGTGGAACAGATGCAGGAACTGGAAGGGCTGCGGGGCAAGAACGCGGGCGTGATCAAGCAGATGCGGCTGCGCATCGAACAGGAGCAGGCCGAGTTCGACGCCAGCGGCGCCCGGATCCAGGCGGTGCGCTCGGTCCATCTGCGCCTGCTCAAAGAACTGTTCGCGATTCTGAGCACCACCCACCTCAAAACCGAGGTGGCCGAGCTCGCCCGCGCGCTCAGGCAGCCGGGCATCAAGCTGGGTGTGAAGCGGGCCTACGCCATCACCTTTGATCACCTGCGCCGCGACCTGACGCGCGCGCACCAGCTCGCCGCTGAAATCCAGGCCATGCTGGAGGGCAGCTTCAAGGGGCTGAACGCCGAGTACGGATTTTCCCTGCAGGCACCCGCGCTGCCCCAGCTCACCCGTTATGTGCGCGACCTGGAACTGGTCGAGAAGAGCCACCTGCAGTACCTCAGCCTGGGCAATACCTTGCGCCTGGCGCAGCCGGAATATGGCGAGCGTCTGGCGCGTGCGCTCATGAGCCGTCTGCGCGTCGTGTACGACACAGCGGTGAACGAGGTGGAGCTCTGGAACAAATCGTCGGCGGCCCAGCTGGACGCCCAGTTGCGCGAGCGTCGTCGCAATTTCACCCGCCGCATCGAGGCGGTGGCGCGCATCCAGCAGGCAGCAGGGGGGCTGGACGAGCGTATCCGCGAACTGCAGTCCCAGCAGTCCGAGCTGAACCAGCTGGACGCCAAGCTGGCCGAACTCACCGACCACCTGTTGACCGCTCCAGAAGAAAAAAGCGCCGAAGCCGTCGCAGCATGAAGGCGCCGCTGACCACATCGGGCCCTGGCCTGCCACTCGACTTTGCCCGCCGGCTGATCGACTGGCAACGTTGCCATGGCCGCAGTGCGCTGCCCTGGCAGCACACCCATGACCCGTACCGGGTCTGGCTGTCCGAGGTGATGCTGCAGCAGACCCAGGTGAGCACCGTGCTCCATTACTATCCGCGGTTCCTGGCACGTTTTCCCGACGTGCAGCGCCTGGCCGCTGCCACGCCCGACGAGGTGATGGCGCTGTGGAGCGGCCTGGGCTATTACAGCCGGGCTCGAAACCTGCACCGTTGCGCACAGGTGGTGGTGCAGGAGCATGGCGGCGTGTTTCCGGCCCGTGCCGAGCTGTTGCAGGCCCTCCCGGGTATCGGGGCTTCCACGGCCGCCGCCATTGCGGCGTTCTGCCACGGCGAGCGTGTGTCCATTGCCGACGGCAATGTGCGGCGCGTGCTGGCCCGGCTGTTGGCCTTTGACGGGGACCTGGCGCGGCCCGCCAGTCAGCGTGCGCTGTGGGATCTGGCCCAGGCCCTGCTGCCCGAGCAGCCGACACACGCCGACATGACGGCCCACACCCAGGGCCTGATGGACCTGGGTGCCACGGTGTGCACCCGCACCCGTCCGCAGTGCGAACGCTGCCCGGTGGCGGGTCTGTGCCAGGCACGGGCGAGTGGCACCATCGACCGCTTTCCCGTCAAATCCCGCACGCTCAAGCGCCGCCACGAGAGCTGGTGGTTGCTGTTGCTGCAGCACCGCGATGCGCACGGTGTCACGCGTTGGTGGCTGCAGCGGCGTCCGGCACCGGGCATCTGGGCGGGCCTGTTCTGCCCGCCGGTGTTCGAGAGCGAAACAGCGTTGCGCGCTGGTCTGCCCCCGGCGCTGGTGGATCGCCTGGCGCCGCAGGCGGCGGTGGCACACAGCCTGACGCACCGCGAACTGAGGCTGCATCCGTGCGTGCTGGCATGCGATGGCCCGGGAACACCTGAGCTGGCGGCCTGGTCCGACCCGGCGGGCCAATGGGTCGATGCCGCAGCGCTGGCCGAGCATGGTTTGCCTGCGCCGGTGCGCTTGCTGCTGGCGCCACCGGACGCTTGAGAGCCCGAGCGCGGGGGCTCGTCCGTTCAGGGCGCGGCGTCTGGGCTGGGTGGGCGCTGCGGCCAGGCATCCATTTCGCGGTGGCGCACCCGCGTCGACCATTCCCGGCCGAATACCTGCCCCAGTTGCTCCGCCAGGTACACCGAGCGGTGCTGGCCACCCGTGCAGCCGATGGCCACGGTGACATAGCTGCGGTGGTCGCGCAGCATGTGCGGCATCCAGTGGCGCAGAAAGGCCGTCACCTGGTCTTGCATCGCCACCACCTCCGGCTGGGAAGCCAGGTACTCGGCCACCGGTGCATCGCGACCGCTCATGGGCCTGAGCGTCGGTTCGTAGTGCGGGTTGGGCAGCATGCGCACGTCGAACACGAAATCGGCGTCCATGGGAATGCCGCGCTTGAACGCGAACGAGGCGAACACCAGCGTGAGCGGTGCCTGCGTAGCGCCCAGCAGATCCTTGATCTGGCTGCGCAACTGCGCCGGGCGGATGAGGCTGGTGTCCAGCACCAGGGCCTTGTCGCGCAACTCGGCGAGCAGCTCGCGTTCGTGTTCGATGGCGTCGGTCAGCGCCCGGTTCTGGTCGTTGGCCGTCTCCCGCGACAGCGGGTGCATGCGGCGTGTTTCGGAAAACCGGCGCACCAGGGTCTCGGTGGTGGCGTCCAGGAACACCGTGGTCAGGTTCACCCGGCGGCTGGGGTGCTGCTGCAGCAGGGCCAGGCGCTGGGGCAGGCCGGGCAGCGAGGCGGCGCTGCGCACGTCCATGGCAATGGCCACGTTGGTGGCCTGGTGGCTGTTTTCCAGTCCGACGAAGGCCTCCAGCAACTCGGGTGGCAGGTTGTCGACGCAATAGAAGCCGATGTCTTCCAGCGCCGTCAGCGCCACGGACTTGCCCGAGCCGGACATGCCGGTGATCAGAACCAGCTGGATGGTGGACGTGGGGGTCATGGGCGCTTCAGGGCGTGAGGAGTTCGCGCGCATGGGCCATGGACACTTCTGAGCGGTCGCTGCCGCCCAGCATGCGCGCCAGCTCGCTCACGCGCGATGTGTGGTCGATGGCGCGCACCTGGCTCACCGTCTGCGCGCCCGAGCGCTGCTTGCTCACCAGCAGGTGCTGGTCGGCGCAGGCAGCCACTTGCGGCAGGTGGGTCACCGCGAGCACCTGGCGGTCGTGGCCGAGCTGTCGCAGCAGCTGGCCCACGGTGTGCGCCACGGCTCCGCCGATGCCCGCGTCCACCTCGTCAAAGATCAGCGTGGGCGCCTGGCCCAGACGGCTGGTGACGACGGAAATGGCCAGCGCGATGCGCGAGAGTTCACCGCCAGAGGCCACTTTGCCCACCGGGCGTGGCGTCACACCGCTGTGCCCCGCCACCAGAAATTCCACCTGTTCCCAACCGTGTGCCTGGGGTTCGTCCAGCTGCTGCAGCGCCACCTCGAAACGGCCGCCCTGCATGCCCAGCGTCTGCATGGTGTCGCTCACCGCCTGGGACAACCGGGGCGCCGCCTGCTGGCGCAGCCGGGTCAGGGTTTTCAGCTCGGCGGTGAAGGCCGTCCAGGACTGCCGCTCCTGCTCTTCAAGCGCGGCCAGGTCCAGCGCTTCGTCGATCTGGTCGAGTTCGGCCTTCCATTGCGCGTGCAGCTCGGCGAGTTCCTCCGGCGGGCGTCGGTAGCGGCGGGCCAGCGACACCCATTGCGACAAGCGCTCGTCCAGCGTCGCCAGGCTGGACGGGTCCAGCTCGGTGTGGCGGGCGTACTGGTGCAGCCCGTGCACGCTGTCCTGCACCTGGGCAACGGCGCTCTCCAGCGCCTCGATGGCGCTGGCGAACTGTGGCTCGATGGCGCGGTGGGCTTGCAGGGCCGCGAGTGCGCGGCTGATCAGCGCGCCGGCGTTCGGCTCTTCGTCGTCCAGTGCGGCCACGGCGGTCTGTACCGCGTCCAGCAGGCCCTGGGCATTGGCCAGTCGACCGTGCTGCGTGTTGAGTTCTTCCCATTCCCCGGGTTGGGGTGAGAGCTTGTCGAGTTCGGCAATCTGCCAGGACAGTCGCTCGCTCTCCTGGCGCAGGCTGTTCTGCCGCTCGGTGGCGGTTTCCAGCGCCTTGCGCCGCAGGCGCCACTGCGTCCAGCTGGCGGCGGCCGCCCGGGTGTCGATCCCCGCGTAAGCGTCCAGCAGGTCGCGCACCGCGTCGGCGCGGGTCAGGCTTTGCCAGGCGTGCTGACCGTGGATGTCCACCAGGCTGCTGGCCAATGCCTTGAGCTGCGTCATGGTGGCGGCGCTGCCGTTGATCCAGGCTCGGCTGCGGCCTTCGGTGTCCACCGTGCGGCGCAGCAGCAGGCCGTCTTCCACCGCAAAGCCCTGTTCTTCGAGCCAGGCAGCCAGGCCGGGGGGCGAGTCGAACTCGGCCGCGATTTCACAGCGGGCCGCGCCCTCGCGCACCACACCGCTGTCGGCGCGCGAACCCAGTGCCAGTTGCAGCGCATCGATCAGGATCGACTTGCCGGCGCCGGTCTCGCCGGTCAGCACCGAGAAGCCGGCCTCCAGATCCAGGTCGAGGGTTTGCACGATGACGAAATCGCGCAAGACAATGCGTCTGAGGCTCATGGGGCGTCGGGTTCGGGTCCGGAAGTGGAGTTGACGCCCGTATTGTGAACCGCCTTTCAGGCCCCTTCGTTCCAGTGCAGTTTTTTACGAAGGGTGTCGAAATAGCTCCAGCCCACGGGGTGCAGCAGGCGCAGCGCATGGTCGGATCGACGCACCACAATGCGGTCGCCGTGCATGAGGCTGGTGAGCGACTGCATGTCGAAGTTCGCGCTGGCGTCGCGGCCCGACACGATCTCGACCGCGATCTCGCTGTCCGATGGCAACACGATGGGCCGGTTCGACAGCGTGTGCGGTGCAATCGGCACCATCACCCAGCCGCCGATGGCCGGGTGCAGCAATGGACCGCCCGCCGACAGCGCGTAAGCGGTGGAGCCCGTCGGGGAGGCGATGATGAGGCCGTCGGCGCGCTGGTTGGCGACAAAATGGCCGTCCACCTCCACCCGCAGCTCGATCATGCTGGCCACACCGCCCCGGTTGACCACCACATCGTTGAGTGCCGTGGCCTCGAACACGCAGCGCCCGTCGCGCCAGACCGACGCCGCCATCAGCGCGCGCGGGTCTTCGTCAAACGCGCCGCGCAGGATCGGGCGCAGGGTTTCGCGGTAGCTTTCGAAGGGAATGTCGGTGATGAAGCCGAGTCGGCCCTGGTTGATGCCGACCAGCGGCACCCCATAGCGCGCCAGCTGCCGGCCAATGCCGAGCATGGTGCCGTCGCCCCCCACCACCAGGGCCAGGTCGCAGTGCAGGCCAATGGCCGGCACGTCCAGCGCCTGGTACTGCATCAGCCCGGTGTTGAGGGCAGTTTCCTGTTCCAGCGAGACGTCACACCCTTCGTCGTGAAGGAAATGGGCAATCTCGTCCACCGCGTTGCGCGAACCCGGCGCCTGGTACTTGCCGATGATGGCCACATGAGCAAAGCGCAGGTCACGTCCCGAGCGGGACGGCGAGGGCAATGGGTGAGCGGGCAGGGTCATCGGCAAATTACAACATAGCCGCCGATCCGTGGTTTCCCTGCAAACCCTTGGCTGGTCCGGCCCCCCCGACGCAGACGCTCCTAAAATGAAACGATGTTAGACGACCGTGCCAAGCTGCTGCTCAAAACCCTCGTGGAGCGATACATCGCCGACGGCCAGCCGGTCGGGTCTCGCACGCTCGCGAAGGCGGCAGGCATGGAACTGTCGCCGGCCACCATCCGCAATGTGATGAGCGACCTGGAAGAGCTGGGCCTCATCGCCAGTCCGCACACCTCGGCCGGGCGCATCCCCACGCCGCGCGGCTACCGGCTCTTCGTGGACACCATGCTCACCGTGCGGCGCGATGGTCTGGCACCGATGGGCGACATGCGTGCACAGGGCATTGAGGCCGGGCAACCCCTGCAGGTCATCAGCCACGCGGCGCAGATGCTCTCCAGCCTTTCCCAGTTCGTCGGCGTGGTGATGGCGCCCCGCCGCGCCTCGGTGTTCCGCCACATCGAGTTCCTGAGCCTGTCCGAGCGGCGCGTGCTCGTCATCATCGTGTCGCCCGAGGGTGATGTGCAGAACCGCATCATCCACACCCAGGTCAACTTTACCCAGTCCCAGTTGCTTGAAGCCTCGAACTTCCTGAATGCCCACTATTCGGGGCTCACCATGGAGGCGGTGCGCGAGCGCCTGAAGACCGAGGTGGAAGCCCTGCGCGGCGAGATTGCCGACCTCATGAAGGCGGCGGTGGAAATCGGCACCGGCGTGGACAACCCCCAGGACGATGTGGTGGTGTCGGGTGAGCGCAACCTGCTCTCGGTATCCGAGTTTTCGAGTGACATGGGCAACCTGCGCCGCATGTTCGACCTGTTCGAACAAAAAACCCAGCTCATCCGCTTGCTCGACGTGTCGGCCCAGGCCGACGGTGTGCGCATCTACATCGGCGGTGAAAGCCAGGTGGTGCCCTATGAAGACCTCTCGGTGGTCACCGCACCGTACGAGGTGGATGGTCAGGTGGTCGGCACGCTCGGCGTCATCGGACCGCAGCGCATGCCCTACGAGCGCATGATCCAGATCGTCGACGTGACAGCCAAGCTGGTGAGCAACGCCCTGAGCCACAACAAGTGAAGCGCGCGTCGCAGCCTCTACAATCCAGCGCTGGCGGGGCCGTTAGCTCAGTTGGTCAGAGCAGAGGACTCATAATCCTTTGGTCGTTGGTTCAAGCCCAACACGGCCTACCACCGCTGTTTGATGGGTTTTGTTAAGAAAAATGAGTTTTAGGCCAAATCTTGAGTTTTATTGGTCTATAATCGAGAGCTTCTCGTGAAGAGTTCCTGCAAGACTTCGGTCTCAATCGCCAAGTTTAAAAACCGGCGATCTGAAGGAAAAGGCTGAAAAGCCTGCTACAATACGAGGCTTAGCGGCTGTAGCTCAGCTGGATAGAGTACTTGGCTACGAACCAAGGGGTCGTGGGTTCGATTCCTGCCAGCCGCACCAAATAGTTACCCCGGAAATCGCAAGGTTTCCGGGGTTTTCTATTTCTGGTTGCGCTCCGCAATCCTGCTTTGTTGTTGGGGTGATGCGCAAATGTTGAGCAGTGGGGCCGTGCCCAAGGCAATCAGCGATGTGGCTGGTGGCTCATGCCGGGCGGTCCAGATCCTGTGTGAAGCAGCAGACCAGCCAATCACCCCGGGGCAGGATCTGTGTCCGTGGTGTGTCCAAAGCCGTGCGTCGTCCGCTCTTCGCCGTCGTCGAACTGCAAGAGCTGTTCCGGCCAGCGCAGCGCGGCCAGCTTGAAACGGTTGCCGATCCGTGTGCCGGTCTTGCGCTCCAGCCAGCGGCCCCCCGCTGAAAAGTCCACGCAGAACACATTGCCGCGCTGGCCGTGCCAGGCGAGTGGATGGGTGCGCTCAAAAATATCCGCGTCACTTTTGTCGAGAGCGGCGGTGCGGTTGCTCCTGTGCGCCCGGCGCCAATAGTGCCCCACCACAACGGGTGTGGGGTCGCAGTAGGCGTCCCACCAGGCCACACGCTCTGCAAAACGCCATTTTCCACCCGAGAAAAAGGGTGAGGCTCCCTTGCGCTCCACGCCGGAGGTGAGCACCTTCAGCGGATTGAGCATCTGCCGGTGTGATTCGTGCTCGGCATGGGCATGCAGAAACGGTGGCTGTCGCTGCGGGTCTTCCAAGCCAAACGCCCAGTCGCTGAGTTCGAATTGCATCCGCTCATCCAGCGTGATCCGGCGGGCGTGCTGGTGTGCGCTCTCTTCCCAGCGGTCATAGGCCCTGCGCACGGACCCCAAGGGGAGTGGCCGCACGGCTTCGATGGCCTCTTGTTGCCAGGCCGCGTGTACCACCCGCAGGTCGTCGCGTTCGAGCGCAATGGGCAGTGCGGACAGCAGCGCCAGGATGTCCGCGCGCGCCGCTGGCGTGGGGCGCTGGAACGGCGCGTATCGGTCGTGGTCACGCTGCGTGCGCTCTTCGAAGAACCAGCCAGAACCATCCTTGGCCTGCCCTCGCAGCAGATTGATCTCGTGGTTGCCCAGCACGGCGGCAGCGCGCTCCGACCGGATCAGCTGTTTGACCAGCGCCAGCACGGCCGGGCTGTTCGGCCCGCGATCACAAAAATCCCCCACGAAAACCAGGGTACGGCCGTCTGGGTGCAGGCCCTGCGTGTCGTAGCCCAGGTGTTGGAGCAGGTCACAGAGTGCGTCGTATTCGCCGTGCACGTCGCCGATGATGTCAAGCGGACCTGTTGGCAAGGGCTGGATCAGGCTCATGAAGGTCCTCTGTTGACAGGGTGGGCGGGCTGTTACGGCGACGGCTCGGGCCGGCCATCGCGTGTGTTCACCGCCTCGGGTGCCTGGGGCTCGGTGAGCAGTTGCACGGTGAACACGGCGCCAGGTCCATGGGTGCGATTGTCGGCGCTGATGCGCCCGCCGTAGCGTTCCACCAGGCCCATGCTGATCCACAGGCCCAGGCCGTTGCCGTCGTTCTTGGTGGTGAAGAAGGGGCGGAATAGGCGCTCCTGCACGCCCGGCGGCAGGCCGGCGCCGCTGTCGGCCACGCTCAGTTGGGCGCCAGCAGCGCCCTGCTGGGCGTCCCAGTCGCGCGTGTGCAGCAGCAGGTCGCCGCCTTCGGGCATGGCCTGGATGGCGTTGATGAGCAGGTTGATCACCACCTGCTGCAACTCCTGGCGGTTGAATGCCACGTACCGGCTGGCTTCGAAGTCGCGCCGCACGCGGATCTTGGTTTGCGCCAGCAGGTGCGCCACCAGCACCAGGCAGTCGTCCACGGTGCGGTTCAGGTCGAGCGCTTCCACGTAGCCGGCGTACTCGGTGGGGCGGGCGTATTGCAGCAGCTGGGTGACGATGAGACGCATGCGCTGCACCTGTTCGTCCAGCAGACGCAGTTCGCTGCCCACCGGTGCGGCGTGCGGACCCAGGGTTTCGCGGATCAGGTCGAGGTTGCCCTGCATCACGGCAATGGGGTTGTTGATTTCGTGCGCGATGCTGGCCGTGAGCTGGCCGATGGCCGCGAGTTTTTCGCTCTTCACCAGCTGCTGCTGTGCCTGCTGCAGCGAGGCGTTGCTGGCCTCCAGCTCGGCCGTGCGTTCCACTACTTTCTGGTCCAGCTCTTCGCCCCAGCGCTGCAACGTGCGGGTCTTGTCGTCGATCACGTCCAGCAGCTCGTCCAAATGGCCCGCGAGGGCACCGAGCTCGTCGCGAGCGGGCAGGGTGCCCACGCGGGCGTGCGCATCGCCTTCTTCCACCCGCTGCATGGTGCGGTTCATGTGCTCCACCGGGCGGAAGATGCTGCGCGCCCAGCGCATGGAGAACCACGCGGAGAGCGCCATCACCATGAGGAAGATCAGCCCGATGGCCCCCAGCATGGCATGGCGCACCTGCCGGAACGGTGCTTCCAGGTAGCCCACGTAGAGCATGCCGATGCGCGCGCCCGCAGCGTCCAGCAAAGGTTCGTAGGCCGACACATACCAGTCGTTGACCACAAAGGCCCGGTCCAGCCAGGTCTTGCCCTGGCCCAGTACCGAGTCGCGCACGGTTTGCGACACGCGGGTGCCGATGGCGCGCTGGTCCTGGAACAGGCGCACGTTGGTGGTGATGCGCACATCGTCCAGGAACAGCGTGGCCGTTCCCTGGCTGTCGAAGGGCAGCGAGCCTTCGGGGTAGACGATGCGGTTGATGTGGTCGATGAAGTCCAGGTTCTGGTTCAGCAGCAGGCCACCACTGAGCAGGGCGAGCGTGTGACCCTCGGCGTTGCGCACGGGCAGGGTCGACACCACCACCATCGCCCGGTCTTCGATTTTTCGCTCGCTCGGTGCGGCATTGCGTGTGGGCACCACCGGCAACTGCACGCGCGGCAGCAGGTGGGGGGCCAGCGCTTCCAGAGCTGAGGCTTCCATCACCATGAGCAAGGCCTTGCTGGGCGTGCCGTCGTCCTGCAGCGCCTGCCGGGTTTCGCGCGGCATGCGGGGCAGGGCGCCCAGGGCGGTGGGCGTCGTCGCCACCGGAGCGGCGCGCGCCAGCGGCAGGCCCCGCGGGTCGTACAGCACCAGAAAGTCCAGTCCCAGGCGTTCGCGTGCGCCGTTCAGCTGGGTCTGCAGGTTGTCGCCGGACGCTGCCCGTGGTTGCTGCAGCGCATGGAACAAGGCCTGCGAATTCGCCACGCCCTGCGTGCTGGCGCCGACCTCGGTCAGCACCTGGTCAAAGTAGCCGCGCGCCACCGCCAGGTCGCTGCCGACCTTGGTGATCAGCAGCCGGTCGTACGCCACGTTGCTCCACAAGGCCACCATCAGCACGAGGAGAGGAAACGCCACCAGCAGGGGCAGCAGCGCCATGGCCAGCAACTTGTTGCGGACCGAGGTGGCCAGCCAGCGGGGCGTGAGGCGCGTCATGCGGGCGGCGTGCTGGTCGGCCCCCACTCGACCACACGGCGTTCCAGTGTGCGGCGCGACACCCCCAGCAGTTGGGCCGCGCGTGTCTTGTCGCCTTGGACCGACTCCAGCACCGAGAGGATGTGCTGCTTCTCCAGTGTGTACAGGTCGGTGGGCGCGCCGGGGAGCGGGCCGCGGGGCGTTGTCGTGCCGGGGTAGAGCGCCGACACGTTGAGCACGCCCAGGATCAACGAGCGTTCGATCAGGTTGCGCAGTTCACGCACGTTGCCAGGCCAGTCGTACTGTTCCAGAAAACGCATTTCCTCCGCGCTGATCTGCAGCGGCTCCACACCCAGCAAGGGGGCGAGCTGGGCCATGAAGTGGGCCACCAGTTCGGGAATGTCTTCCTTGTGCTCGCGCAGCGGCGACAGGCTCAGGTCCACCACCTGCAGGCGGAAATACAGGTCCTTGCGGAAGCGCCCGGCCGCCACTTCGTCGCTCAGGCGGCGGTTGGTCGCGGCCATGATGCGCAGGTTCACCGGCATCAGCTGCTCGCTGCCCACCGGGCGGATCTTCAGGTCTTCAATGGCCCGCAGCAGCGTGGCCTGGATGGGCAGCGGCAACTCGGCCACCTCGTCCAGAAACAGCGTGCCGCCCTGGGCGTAATGGAACAGCCCGTCGCGCGCCCGGGTGGCGCCGGTGAATGCCCCTTTGGCGTGGCCAAACAGTTCGCTCTCGATCAGTTCGGGCGACACGGCCGCACAATTCACCGGCACGAAGGGCCCGCTGGCGCGTGGGCTCTGCGCGTGCAGCTCGCGCGCCACCAGTTCCTTGCCGGTACCGGATTCGCCCTGCAGCAGCACCGTGCTGTTCACCGGCGCCACGCGTGTGATGGCTGCCCGCAGACGCTCCATCGGGGGAGACGCGCCGACCAACGATGTGCCGCGGCCGGGCGCGCTGGCCACCGCGCGGCGCAGCACGAAGTTTTCGCGGCGCAGCCGCGAACGCTCGTAACAGTGTTTGGTGGCGTTGAGGAGTTGCGCCACCCGAAACGGCTTCAGGATGAAATCCGATGCACCGGCGCGCAGTGCCTCGATGGCGGTGTCCAGGTCGGCAAACGCGGTGATCAGGATCACCTCGCCACTGAAGCCTTGTTCGCGCAGTTCCTTGAGCCAGGACACGCCGCTTTTGCCGGGCAGCGAAATGTCGAGGATCACCAGGTCCACGTGGTGGGTGCGCAACCACTGGGCACCTTCCTCGGCGCTCGACGCGCTCATCACGAAGTGGCAGCGCGGCGCCAGGATCTTCACCAGGAAGTTGAGCATGCCCTGCTCGTCATCGACCACGAGAATGGACCAGTCGGGCCAGCCTTCCAGCAGTTTTTCGGGTGATGAGGGGAAAAAGTTGGGTTCCACCGACGGGAATTCTACGGATGAAGCCTACAGAATCACTTGGGTATTCGCGAAAATCCGACAGTGTGAAGGGTGGTGGCAGGAGGGAGATCGGGCCTTTCGGTTGCGACAAGTTGTCGCAACCCGGTGCGACAGCTTGGCAATGAACCCCCTGTGGGAGAGGGTGAAAGGGGTTCCGATCACGCCCGGGTGCTCCGCCACACCTTTGGTGACAGCTGGTTGCATGCCCGGGGTCTGAAAGCCAGCCATTGTTTATAAGTAAATGCTGATGGCACAGATCTGGCTAAGCCGGTCACCCCCCGGCTGACCCTTGATTGGAAAGGGTTTTTCTGGCGCAGCCCATGGGGTTCCGTGGCCCGGGCCGCGAGGGCTTTTACGCTTGCGCGGCCACGGTGGCAACGTTAGATTCCTTGCAATTAAACGACTCTTTTTGCGCGTCATCAGGCGGGCAAAGGGGAGTTTTTCCCAACCAGGAGACATGCATGCGCAAGCCCACCCCTGACACTCGTGAGGGCCGTCCCGGCCTGAATCGCCGTTCGCTGTTCGCGGGCGCCACCACGGTTGGCGCACTCGCTGCCGCCGCCACCCTGATGCCGCGTGTTCCGGTTGCCGAGTCCACCGCGGCCACCCCGAAGCCCGCACCGGAAAAAGGCGGTGGTTACAGCCTCTCGGATCACGTGAAGCAGTACTACAAAACCACCCTGATCTGACCCGGCAGGAGACCACCATGTTGCTGACCAAGAAAACATCCGGCACCGCTGCCAGCGGCAGCCGCGCCCACACCTCATTCGTCCACAGCCTGCAGCGTGGCCTGGCATCGGCCTTGCCCACCATGGACCGCCGCGGTTTCCTGCGCCGCTCTGGTCTGGGCGTGGGCGTCGGCCTGGCCGCCACGCAGCTGATGCTGGTGAAGAAAGCCAAGGCCGCCCCCGGCGGCTCGATTGACGGCACCGGCAAGATCGAAGTGAAACGCACCGTTTGCACCCACTGCTCGGTGGGTTGCGCCACCGATGCCATCGTCGAGAACGGCGTCTGGGTGCGCCAGGAGCCGGTGTTCGACTCCCCCATCAACCTGGGTGCGCATTGCGCCAAGGGTGCGGCATTGCGTGAGCACGGCCACGGCGAGTACCGCCTGCGCTATCCCATGAAGCTGGTGAATGGCAAATACCAGCGCATCAGCTGGGAAGTGGCGCTCAACGAGATCACCGCCAAGATGAACGAGCTCAAGGCCGCCAGCGGCCCGGACTCGGTCTACTTCATCGGTTCCTCGAAGTACAACAACGAACAGGCCTACCTGCTGCGCAAGTTCGTGAGCTTCTGGGGCACCAACAACTGCGACCACCAGGCGCGCATCTGCCACTCCACCACGGTGGCCGGCGTGGCCAACACCTGGGGTTACGGGGCGATGACCAACTCGTACAACGACATGCAGAACAGCAAGGTCGCCCTGTACATTGGCTCGAACGCCGCGGAAGCCCATCCGGTCTCGATGCTGCACATGCTGCACGCCAAGGAAAACGGCTGCAAGATGATCGTGGTGGACCCGCGCTTCACCCGTACCGCCGCCAAGGCCGACGAGTACGTGCGCATCCGCTCCGGCACCGACATTCCCTTCCTCTTCGGCGTGGTCTACCACATCTTCAAGAACGGCTGGGAAGACAAGCAATACATCAGCGACCGCGTCTATGGCATGGAAGCCGTGCGCGACGAGGTGATGAGCAAATGGACGCCGGACAAGGTGGAAGAAGCCTGTGGCGTGAAGGAAGAGCAGGTCTTCAAGGTCGCCAAGATGATGGCCGAGAGCAAGCCGGGCACCATCGTCTGGTGCATGGGCCAGACCCAGCACACCATTGGCAACGCCATCGTGCGCGCCTCGTGCATCTTGCAGCTGGCACTGGGCAACGTGGGCAAGAGCGGTGGCGGCACCAACATTTTCCGCGGCCACGACAACGTGCAGGGCGCCACCGACGTCGGCCCCAACCCCGACTCGCTGCCCGGCTATTACGGCCTGGCCGCCGGTTCGTGGAAGCACTTCGCCAACGCCTGGGGTGTGGACTACGAGTGGATCAAGTCCAAGTACGCCGACGGCATGATGGAGAAGCCCGGCATCACCGTGTCGCGCTGGATCGACGGCGTGCTGGAGAACAATGAGCTGATCGACCAGGAAGCGAACCTGCGCGGTGTCTTCTTCTGGGGTCATGCGCCCAATTCACAGACCCGTGGTCTGGAAATGAAGCGCGCCATGGACAAGCTCGACCTGCTGGTCGTGGTGGACCCCTATCCATCGGCCACCGCGTCGATGGCGGCCATGCCCGGCAAGCCGGAAGACCAGAACCCGAACCGCGCGGTCTACCTGTTGCCCGCGGCCACGCAGTTCGAGACCAGTGGTTCGTGCACCGCGTCCAACCGCTCGATCCAGTGGCGTGAGCAGGTGATCGAGCCCCTGTGGGAGAGCCGCACCGACCACATGATCATGTACCAGTTTGCCCAGAAGCTCGGCTTCGCCGACGAGCTGGTCAAGAACGTCAAGCTGGTCAAGGGCAAGGGCGGCATGGAGGAGCCCTCGGTCGAAGACATCCTGCGCGAGATCAACCGCAGCGTCTGGACCATTGGCTACACCGGCCAGAGCCCCGAGCGCCTGCAGGCCCACATGCGCAACATGGGTGCCTTCGACGTCAGAACCCTCAAGGCCAAGGGCCAGGTGATCGACAAGGTCAACGGCTACGACATGAGCGGCGACTATTTCGGTCTGCCCTGGCCCTGCTTCGGCACGCCCGAGCTCAAGCATCCCGGCTCGCCCAACCTGTACGACACCTCCAAGCACGTCATGGACGGCGGGGGCAACTTCCGCGCCAACTTCGGTGTCGAGCGTGATGGCAAGAGCCTGCTGGCCGAAGACGGCTCGCACTCGGTCGGCGCTGAAATCACCACGGGCTACCCCGAATTCGACCATGTGCTGCTGAAGAAGCTGGGCTGGTGGAACGACCTCTCCGAGGACGAGAAAGCCAAGGCCGAGGGCAAGAACTGGAAGACCGACCCGACCGGCGCGATCATCCGCGTGGCCATGGCCCACGGCTGCCACCCGTTTGGCAATGCCAAGGCCCGCGCCGTGGTGTGGAACTTCCCCGACGCCATTCCGCAGCACCGCGAGCCGATCTACGGCACGCGCCCCGACCTGGTGGCCAAGTACCCCAGCCACGACGACCAGAAGACCCGCTGGCGCCTGCCCATCCTCTACAAGTCGCTCCAGCAGAAGAACGTGGACGAGAAGGTGCACGAGAAGTACCCGCTCATCATGACCTCCGGCCGACTGGTCGAGTACGAGGGCGGCGGCGAGGAAACCCGCTCCAACCCCTGGCTGGCCGAGCTGCAGCAGGAGATGTTCGTCGAGCTCAACCCGCAGGCAGCGGCCGAACGTGGCATTCGCAACGGCGAGCGGGTGTGGGTGACCACCCCGACCGGCGCGCGCCTCAATGTGCAGGCCCTGGTGACGGAGCGTGTGGGACCGGACACCGTGTTCCTGCCGTTCCACTTCTCGGGCCGCTGGCAAGGCCAGGACATGAAGCCCTACTACCCCGATGGCGCCATGCCCGTCGTGCGAGGCGAGGCGGTCAACACCGCCACCACCTATGGCTACGACATCGTCACGATGATGCAGGAAACCAAGACCACCGTCTGCAACGTGGAGCGTGCGTAACCGCAGCCGCTCGCACAGGAGAACCACATGGCAAGAATGAAATTCATCTGCGATGCAGAGCGCTGCATCGAATGCAACGGCTGCGTCACGGCGTGCAAGAACGAACACGAAGTGCCTTGGGGCGTGAACCGCCGCCGGGTCGTGACCCTCAACGACGGCGTGCCCGGCGAGAAGTCGATCTCGGTGGCCTGTATGCATTGCAGCGATGCACCGTGCATGGCGGTGTGCCCCGTCAACTGCTTCTACCGCACCGAAGAGGGTGTGGTGCTGCACGACAAGGACGTGTGCATCGGCTGCGGCTACTGCTCCTACGCCTGCCCGTTCGGTGCGCCGCAGTTCCCCAGCAATGGCACCTTCGGTGTGCGCGGGAAAATGGACAAGTGCACCTTCTGCGCCGGCGGTCCCGAGGCCCATGGCAGCCAGAACGAGTTCGAGAAATACGGGCGCAACCGCCTGGCCGAGGGCAAGCTGCCGGCCTGCGCCGAGATGTGCTCGACCAAGGCCCTGCTGGCCGGCGACGGTGACGTCGTGGCCGACATCTTCCGCAGCCGCGTGCTGCGCCGCGGCAAAGGCGCCGAAGTCTGGGGCTGGGGAACGGCCTACGGCACCGCACAAGGAACCAAGTCATGAAGATGCAGCGCACCCTCACCATCGCCGCCGTGGCGGCCGCACTCTTGGGCCTCGCGGCTTGTGGCGAACAGCCGCAGGAAACGCGGTCTGGCGTGAAGCAGGACGCCGCGCCCTACAAAGGCGTGGGCAAAAGCCAGTATGCCCATGGCGGATGGAACGCCGGCGACCGCAGCAGCTGGGAACAGCAGCTGAAGACGCGTGCGCAGTATGGTCAGAACGACTACACCCGCATGCCCAACCAATAAGGGGAGCCCGTGATGCAACGCTCCTTGACTTCCCTGATCCAGCGGCTCGCCACGCCGCACGCCTGGGCGGCCGCTCTGCTGGCGCTCAGCTGCGGCTGGGCGAGCGCCCAGTCCACCCGGACTGAGGTGGTGCCGGACGATCCGGCGCCGCCGCCGGCTGCCACCGCACCGGCCGGTACCGGTGGCATCCGCAGTGCGAACATCTTCGAGATCGCACCGGACGCCAGCGCCGACCCGAACTACGCCAACCAGACCAACGCCGAGCGCAAGCAGGTGCAACCCGGCAACAACGCGCCCATGTGGCGTGACGTGAGCCGCGGCGTCACCGGCTACAGCAGCCTGCCTTACCTGGAGTCGGGCAACCTCATCCAGGGCTTTGTGCAGTACCCGGGCTCGCGCTTCACCAATGCCGGTGAAGCCTGGCGACAGGTCCGCAACGACTGGCTGATTCCCTACGGCGGTTCGCTGTTGCTCATCGTGGCCGTGGCCATTGCACTGTTCTACTGGCGCAAGGGCACGATTGGTTTGCACGGCCAGGAAACCGGCCGGGTGATCGAACGCTTCACGTACTTCGAGCGCGCGGCCCACTGGGTCAACGCAATCGCGTTCGTGGCGCTGGCCGTCTCCGGCATCATCATGGCGTTTGGCAAGTTCTTCCTGCTGCCCATCATCGGCAGCACGCTGTTCGGCTGGCTGGCGTATGCGCTGAAGAATGTCCACAACTTCACCGGTCCTCTGTTTGCCGTGTCCCTGGTGGTCGTGATCATCACTTTCGCCCGCGACAACCTGCCCAAGCGTGAAGACCTGGTGTGGCTGCTCAAAGGCGGCGGCATGTTTGGCGGGCACGAAGTGCCGTCACACCGCTTCAACGGCGGCGAGAAACTGCTGTTCTGGGGTGGCGTGTTCTTCTTTGGCCTGATCGTGGTGGGCTCCGGCCTGTTCCTCGACAAGATCGTGCCCGCAGTGGACTACACCCGCGGCAACATGCAGGTCGCTCACATGATCCACGCCGCGGCCTCGACGCTGATGATGGTGATGTTCATGGGCCACATCTACATGGGCACGCTGGGCATGCAGGGCGCCTACAAAGCCATGAGGACCGGCTATGTGGACGAGACCTGGGCCAAAGAGCATCACGAACTCTGGTACGACGACATCAAGGCCGGCAAGATTCCCGCGCAGCGAACCCATGCCGCCGCCGGGTCCGCCCCGGTCAGCGCACGGGCCGCGAAGGCCTGAGCTCCGTCACATTCAAGGAACTCCCATGAAACGCTTGCTTTTGTGCTCGGCCGTGCTGCTGAGCGTGGCGGCCCACGCCAAGCTGCCTGCCCCGGTGCTGACCGACGAGGCCAAGGCGAAAGCCGCCGAGACCGCTGCCCGGACCGCCTGGAACGCCAGGGTGGACGCTTACAAGCTCTGCCTGGCGCAGGACCGCGCCGCTGCCGCACACCAGAAGACTGCCCGTGCCCAGGGGCTGGAACTGAAGCCTGCCGTGGCCACCCCTGCGTGTGCCGATCCTGGTACGTTTGCGTATGTGCCGCCCAAGCCGATCGAAGCAGCAGGCGCCCACTCGCCGGCCGCCACGGCCATCAGCCCACCCAACACCAACGCCCCGGCGTCGGTGGTCGTTCCCCAGAAGCCCTGACCGCCAGCCACCTGGTTTTGTCGGGCCACCAGGGCCGCACCTTCGGGTGTCGGCCCTTTTTTGTTAGCCTATCCCCATGTCCATGCCCCACCTCACCCAGGCGCGCGTGCCGCTCACCCGCGAAGTTGAGGCGATGAACCCGTACGGCGAGCGGGAAATCATCGCGATCCCGGCCGAGCGAGATCTCACCGTCTATGTCGACAAGCGCGAGCTGGTGACGCTCATGACCCTGGGCGCGCAACCTGAATGGCTGGTACTGGGTTATTTGCTGAACCAGCGCCTCATTGCCTCGGTGGCCGATATCGAGTCGATCACGGTCGACTGGGATGTGGGCGCCGCCTCCGTCAAGACGCGCCAGGGCATCGAGCGCATTGAAGAACGGACCGCCAAGCGCGTGGTCACCACTGGCTGCGGACAGGGCAGTGTGTTCGGTAACCTGATGGACGAGATCGATGCCATCTGCCTGCCAGACGAGGTGGTGCTGCACCAGTCGTCGCTGTACGCCATCGTCAATGCGATCCGGCTGAAGGAGAGCACCTACAAGTCGGCCGGCTCGGTGCACGCCTGCGCCCTGTTCCAAGGGGAAGCGCTGCAGCTGTTCGTGGAAGATGTCGGGCGCCACAACGCGGTGGACACCATCGCAGGCTGGATGGCCCTGCAAGAGCAGGGCGGCTCTGGCGGACACAAGGTGTTCTACACCACCGGGCGGCTCACGAGCGAAATGGTCATCAAGTCGGCCCAGATGGGCGTGGCGGTGGTGGTTTCGCGCAGCGGCATCACCGAAATGGGGCTCGAGGTGGCCCAGCGCGTCGGCCTGTGCGCCATTGGCCGGGCCACCAACAAGCACTTCCTGTGCTACGCCCACCCCGAACGCCTGGTGCTGGACGCCATACCCCCGCCACCGGTGGCAGGGCGCGACCGAACCGCCTCGCACAGCTGACCGACGCGCCCGGCGACGCGAAGGGCGGCCCGTACGGCGGTATGGGGGTCCGCGGCGGGCTGCCGATTCGCCTGGGCGACATAAACTCCCGGTATCCGATGCACCGGCCTTGCCTTGCCTTCCCTAGCCAGGCCCATGCCCGCCACACCCCGTCTTTCGAAAGAACCCGATGAGTCGAGCACTCCACGTCATTGACCACCCGCTGGTGCAGCACAAGCTCACGCTGATGCGGCGCAAGGACACCAGCACCAAGAGCTTTCGCGAATTGGCACACGAGATCAGCATCCTGCTGGCCTACGAACTGACCCGCGACATGCCCATGCAGGAGGTGGAGATCGAAACGCCGCTTGAAAAGATGACCGCGCGCATGATCGACGGCAAGAAGGTGGTGCTCGCTTCCATCCTGCGCGCCGGCAACGGCTTTCTGGACGGCATGCTCCAGGTACTGCCGGCCGCGCGCGTGGGCCATATCGGCCTGTACCGCGATCCGACCACGCTGCAGGCGGTGGAATACTATTTCAAGATGCCCAGCGGCATGGAAGAGCGCGACGTGATCGTGCTCGATCCCATGCTGGCCACCGGCAACTCGGCGGTGGCGGCCGTGGAGCGCCTGAAGCAGCTCAAGCCACGGTCCATCCGTTTCGTGTGCCTGGTGTCCTGTCCGGAAGGCATCAAGACCTTCCACGACCACCATCCTGACGTGCCCATCTACACCCCCGCGGTGGACCGTGGCCTGAACGAGCACGGTTACATCGTGCCGGGGCTGGGGGACGCCGGCGACCGGATCTTCGGCACGAAGTAACGGTACCCCGCGCCGCTTCGCTCCACCCTCAAGGGGGCAGTGCCTGCGGCCCGGCAAAGCCGGTTCCGCGGCGTTCTGGGCGGGGCCTTTCGTACCGCAGGGATAAGGGTTGCCCAGTGCCCCTTCGCGTCCATCCCTGAAGAGGGCCTTGCCTGCGGCGACGAAGCCCGTTCCGTTCATGCTGGTGTGGTGCACGCCATGCCGGAAAGCCTGCGGGCACTTTGAGCTGGGTACCGTATCCACTCCTTGAACGACTTGGTCGGTCCCCCTGGGTGGGCGCTGGGCTGATCCCTTCGGTTAAGGTTGCTGCATGCAAAACAAACGTCCTTCTTTCTGGCAACTCGGCTGGCGCTCCATGGAGCGAGACTGGCGCGCGGGTGAGTTGCGGCTGCTGGTGCTGGCCGTGACGCTGGCGGTGGCGGCGCTGACCGCGGTGGGCTTCTTTGCCGACCGCCTGCAGAACGGCCTGGCGCGCGATGCGCGGGCGCTGATCGGTGGGGACGCGGTCATCAGCAGCGACAACCCGACGCCCCCCGCCTTCGAGGCACAGGCCCGCGCACTGGGCCTGGACACGGTGCAGACGCTGGGTTTTCCCACCATGGGGCGGGCGCGGGAGGAAGAGGGCGGAGCCGCGCGGCTGGTGGCACTGAAGGCGGTGGGGCAGGGCTATCCGCTGCGTGGCAGCCTGCGCGTGGCCGAAGCGCCGCAGGGGCCTGACACCGCCACGCGCGACATCCCAGCGCCCGGCACGGCCTGGGTGGACGCGGCCCTGCTCGTGGCACTGGACCTGCAGATGGGCCAGCCCCTGCTGCTGGGCGATGCATCCTTCACCGTCAGCCGCGTGATCGTGGTCGAGCCCGACCGTGGCGCGGGCTTCATGAGCTTTGCGCCGCGCGTCATGATCAACCACGCCGATCTCGCCGCCACCGCCTTGGTGCAGCCCGCCAGCCGCCTCACCTACCGGCTCGCCGTGGCGGGTGCGGATGCCCCCGTGGCCCAGTTCGTTCGGTGGGCCCGGGCCGAGACCGACAAGCCGGGTGTGCGCGGCCTGCGGCTCGAATCGCTCGAAGGCGGGCGGCCGGAAATGCAGCAGACGCTGGCCCGGGCCGAGAAATTCCTCAACCTCGTGGCTCTGCTCGCTGCCCTGCTGTGTGCGGTGGCGGTGGCGATTGCCGCCCGGGGTTTCGCACAGCGCCACCTGGACGACTGTGCCATGATGCGCGTGCTGGGCCTGTCGCAGGGCACCATGGCGCGCGCCTACACCTTTGAATTCGCGGTGGTCGGCCTGCTGGCCAGCGCCCTGGGCGTGCTGATCGGTTATGCGGTGCACCATGGCTTTGTGATCCTGCTGGCCGGCCTGGTCGAGTCCTCACTGCCCGCGCCCGGTATCACCCCCGTGCTGCTGGGCTTGGGCATGGGCCTCACGCTGATGATGGCCTTCGGCCTGCCGCCGGTGCTGCAACTCGCCCAGGTGCCGCCCCTGCGCGTGATCCGCCGCGACGTCGGCCAGCTCAAGCCCGCCACACTCGGTGTGTTGGGGCTGGGCGTGCTGGGGTTTGCCGCACTTCTGCTGGCCGCCAGCCGCGACCTGCTGCTGGGCGCCATTGCCGTGGGTGGCTTTGCGGCGGCGGTGCTGCTGTTTGCCGTGGTCAGTTACGCGGCGGTGCGCCTGCTGCGCGCCAGCGTGAACGAGGCCACGGCGCCGCGCGCGCTGGTCATGGCCACGCGCCAGCTCTCGGCCCGCCCGGCCTATGCGGTGGTGCAGATCAGCGCACTGGCCGTGGGCCTGCTGGCGCTGGTGCTGCTGGTGCTGCTGCGCACCGACCTCATTGCGAGCTGGCGCAACGCCACCCCGTCTGATGCGCCCAACCGCTTCGTCATCAACGTGCAGCCCGAGCAGGGCGAGGCTTTCCAGCAGACGCTGCGAACGGCAGGCGTGGAGCGCTTCGACTGGTACCCCATGATCCGCGGGCGCCTGGTCAGCATCAACGGCGAGCGCGTCAACCCGGACGATTTCACGAGTGACCGGGCCCAGCGCCTGGTCGACCGGGAATTCAACCTCTCCAACACCGCCACCCTGCCGCCGCACAACCCAGTGGTGGCCGGCCGGTGGACCGACAACGAGCCCGATGCGCTGAGCGTGGAAGACGGCCTGGCCGAAGAGCTCGGCCTCAAGCTCGGTGACCGGTTGGGCTTCGAGATCGCCGGGCAGGTGAGCGAAGGCCGCATCACCAGCCTGCGCAAGGTGGACTGGGGTTCCATGCGCGTCAATTTCTTCGTCGTGTTTCCGGTGGCGGAGGTGCCCGATGTGGCGGTGAGCTACATCAGCGCCTTTCGCGCGCCAGAGGGCGACGCCCAGTTCGACAACGCGCTGGTGCGCGCCTTTCCCAACATCACCAACGTGGACATGACGCAGACCATCGCCCAGGTGCAGCGCGTGCTGGGGCAGGTGATTGGCGCGGTCGAGTTCCTGTTCGCCTTCACACTGGCGGCCGGGCTTGTGGTGCTGCTGGCGGCCATCACCGCCACGCGCGGCGAGCGTGAGCGGGAATTCGCCATCTTGCGCGCGGTCGGGGCTGGTTCGCGGCTGCTGCGGCAGGTGCAGCGCATCGAATTGCTGGGGGTGGGTCTGCTGGCCGGCTTCCTGGCCTCGGCGGTGGCCGTCGCCGTGGGCTGGGCACTGGCACGCTTCGTTTTCGAGTTTGCCTGGACAGCCTCGCCCTGGGTGCCCCTGGCCGGGAGCCTGGCTGGCGCGCTGCTGGCTTTGGCGGCGGGCTGGTGGGGCTTGCGCAGCGTGCTGCGCACCCCGGTGGTGGAAACCTTGAGACGGGCCACCTCCTGAACCTTTTCGCGCCGCTCGCGGCGCCACTTTTCACCACGTCAAGGAAACTGGCCTGTCATGACAACTGAAACCCCTGCTGCCGCGCAGACGCCGTTTGAATGGATCGGTGGCGAAGACCGCGTGCGCGCCCTGGTGGACCGCTTTTACGACCTGATGGACATCGAGCCCGGCTACCGAGAGCTGCGCGTGTCGCACGGCAGCACGCTCGACGATGCGCGGCAGAAGCTGTTCTGGTTCCTGTGCGGCTGGCTCGGCGGACCGCAGCACTACATGGAGCGCTTCGGCCACCCGCGCCTGCGCATGCGCCACATGCCCTTTTCCATCGGTATCCTGGAGCGCGACCAGTGGCTGGCGTGCATGGAGCAGGCGATGGTGGAAACCGGGGTGGACCCGGCCCTGCGCGAGCGCCTGAAGAGCAGCTTCTTCCAGACGGCTGACTGGATGCGCAACCGGGCGGGTGGCTGACATGGACCCCCGCCGCACCGACGAGGACAGCCCCGACCTGGGGCGCACGGTGCGGCGCGGCGCCTGGGGCATCCTGTTGTTCTGGCTGGTCGTCATGGGCGGCCTTTACTTCGCCTTCGAGCAGGTTGAAAAACGGCAGCAGGTACAGCTGCTGCCCCAGGCGGGCGAATCCGGTGAACTGGTGATTCCACGCGGGCGCGACGGGCACTTCCGTGTGCCGGGCCTCATCAACGGGCACGCGGTCGTGTTCCTGGTCGATACCGGCGCCAGCGTGGTGACGGTGAGCGAATCCTTCGCGCGCGAAGCGGGCCTGGAAGGCGGCCAGCCCGTCACGTTCCAGACCGCCAACGGGCCGTTGCAGGGGCGCATCGTGCGCAATGTGCCGGTGTCCGCGAGCCACCTGGAAATGCCGCGCACCGCGGTGGCGGTGGGGCTGGTCGGGCTGGACAGCGGCAAGGCCTTGCTGGGGCAGAGCTTCCTGTCGCAGTTCAACATCGAGATCAACCAGCGGCAGATGGTGCTGCGCCTGCGCTGAGGTGCCTTGAGCAGGTCCGGCCAGGCGAGATTCAGCCTGGGCGCAGCAGCACGACGAGCGCGCCGGCCCCGCCCTCGGCCGGGCGCGCCTGCACAAAAGCCAGCACCTCGTTTTTCTGGATCAGCCAGCGCAGCACCCGGCCCTTGAGCACGGGCGTGCGACCCGGTGAGCCCAGACCTTTGCCGTGCACCACACGCACGCAGCGCAGGCCCATCTGGTGGGTGTCGCGGATGAAGCGGCCCAGGGCCTCGCGGGCCTCGTCGGTGCGCAGGCCGTGCAGGTCGATCTGGCGCTGGATGCTCCAGCGGCCTTCGCGCAGCTTGCGCACGATGTCCGGCCCCAGGCCGGGCACGCGGTAGCTCAGCAGGTCGTCGGTGTGCAGCAGGGTCTCGACGTCGAACTCGTCCGATAGCGCCTCGCGCATCACCGAGGCCTCGTCCAGCTGGCGCTGCACGGGCAGCGGCTCCACTTCGGCGCGCCAGGGCTCGACCCGCCCGCCCTGGTTCACCGGGCGCACCGGTCCCACCGCCAGCTCAAACAGCCGGCGTTCCCGCTCGCGCTGCAGCGCGGCCTGCCGCTCGGCCTCGCGCCGGGCGGCCTCCACCGCGGCGCGCTCGGCCATCACGCGCTGGAGCGTGCGAAGGTCGGCCAGGGCATGCACTTTCATGGCGGGGATTGTGGACCACCCCCGTTTTTCCTGCTCAGCGCCGCGTTGAACCGGGACCTGCGGAGGCGCTATTCGGCCTCGCTGCTCAGACCAGGCCCATTTCCGCCATGGAGGCGGCCTGTTCGCGGGTGACGATGAAATGGTCGAGCACGCGCACGTCCACCAGCGCCAGCGCCGCTTTCAAGGTGCTGGTGAGCGCCTCGTCGGCACGCGATGGCTGGGCCGTGCCGCTGGGGTGGTTGTGCGCCAGCACCACGGCGGCGGCATGGTGGTGCAGCGCCCGCAGCACCACCTCGCGCGGGTAGACGCTGGTCTGCGTGAGCGTGCCGCGAAACAGCTCTTCCATTTCGATCAGGCGGTTCTGGCTGTCCAGGAACAGCACCGCAAACACCTCGTGCGCCCGGGCGCCCAGCTGCAGCTGCAGGTACTCGCGCACCGCCTTCGGGCTGTCGAACAGGGGCTTGAGCCGCAGCTCCTGCGCCAGGGCGCGCCGCGCCAGTTCCAGCACCGCCACCACCTCGGAGCGTTTGGCCGGTCCCAGTCCCTTGATGAGCTTGAGCGCGTCGGCCCCGGTGTGCAGCAGGCCGCCGATGCCGCCGAAGCGGTCGAGCAGTTCCTGCGCCAGCTGCACCACATGCTTGCCGCGAATGCCGGTGCGCAGCAGCAAGGCCAGCAGTTCGGCGTCGCTGAGCGCGCCGGCGCCGCGGGCCAGCAGCTTTTCGCGCGGGCGCGCGTCGGCGGGCATGCCCTTCAGCCCGGTGGTCAGAAGGCTTTCCATTGTTCTCTCTCCCTGGTTCAGCCCCCTTTTTACAATAGGGTCTGTTCGTCGCCGTGTCGGATGGGCCACACCCTGTCACAGCACACGCCGATTCCTCGAATCCATCACACTGGTTCCCCATGCCCCTCGTTCAAGAAGGCTCCTTCCTCACCCTGCACTACCGCATGTCGGGTCCGCAGGGGCAGGTCATCATCGACACCTTTGACGGCCAGCCCGCCACGCTGAGCCTGGGCGCGGGCGAGTTGTCGCCCGCCATCGAACAGCGCCTCATCGGCCTGGAGGAGGGCACGCGCACCGTGATCGATTTGGCCGCGGGCGAAGCTTTCGGCGAGCGCCAGCCCGAGATGGTGCAGTGGGTGGCGCGCAAGCTGCTCAACGAACTCGGCGACCCGCACGAGCAATACGCGGCCGGCGACGTGGTCCAGTTCCCCACGCCCGATGGCCTGGGCAACTACGCCGGCTCGGCGGTGGAGGTGCGGGAAGACGGCGCCGTGCTGTTCGACTTCAACCACCCGCTGGCCGGCCAGCCGGTGCGCTTCGAGGTGCAGCTGATCGGGGTGCTGGAATGAACGAGATTCTGCTGGCAGAGCCGCGCGGCTTCTGCGCGGGGGTGGACCGCGCCATCGAGATCGTGGAGCGTGCGCTCACCAAGTTTGGCCGCCCGATCTACGTGCGCCACGAGATCGTGCACAACACCTACGTGGTGAACGACCTGAAAGAAAAGGGCGCCATCTTCATCGAAGAACTGTCCGACGTGCCGCCCGGCGCCACGCTGGTGTTCTCAGCGCACGGCGTGAGCAAGGCGGTACAGCAGGAGGCGCAGGCGCGGGGTTTCCAGATTTTCGACGCCACCTGCCCGCTGGTGACCAAGGTGCATGTGGAGGTGGCCAAGCTGCACCGCGAGGGTTATGAGTTCATCATGATCGGGCACAAGGGCCACCCCGAGGTGGAGGGCACCATGGGCCAGCTCGACAGCGGCATCCATTTGGTGGAAGACGCCGATGACGTCGCTCGCGTGGTGCCCGCCCAGACCGACAAGCTGGCAGTCGTGACGCAGACCACGCTGTCGGTGGACGATGCTGCGGCCATTCTGCAGGCGGTCAAGGACCGTTTTCCGACCGTGCGCGAGCCCAAACAGCAGGACATCTGCTACGCCACGCAGAACCGGCAGGACGCCGTGAAGCTGCTGAGCCCGCAGGTCGACATCGTGATCGTGGTGGGCAGCCCCACCAGTTCCAACAGCAACCGCCTGCGCGAGGTGGCCCTGAAGCTGGGTACCGACAGTTTCATGGTCGACAGCGCCGACGAACTCCGGGCCGAGTGGTTCGAGGGCAAGTCCCGCGTGGGTTTGACCGCTGGCGCCTCGGCGCCGGAAATTCTGGTGCGCCAGGTGATCGAGCGCATCAAGGCCTTGGGCGCCATCTCCGTGCGGCGCATGGAAGGCCTCACCGAGTCCATCAAATTCCCGCTGCCCAAGGGGCTCAAGGTGGATGGCGAGGACACGGCGCCGCTGGATCACCTGCGCTGAATGGGTGCCCCCATGCCGGGAGCAGCCGGGTCGCCGGCTGGCTGTTTGTTTGCCTGATGAGGAGTTGTCCGTGACCATGACGTCCACTTTTGACCGCCTTGAACTGCTCAGCGAGCACGCCTGCTTTGGCGGCGTGCAGCGCTTCTACAAACACGCCTCGCGCGAAATCGGTTTGCCCATGCGCTTCGGCCTGTACCTGCCGCCGCAGGCGCTGGCGGGCGAGTCGGTGCCGCTGCTCACTTTCCTGGCTGGCCTGACCTGTACCGAAGAAACCTTTTCCATCAAGGGCGGGGCGCAGCGCGTGGCGGCCGAACAAGGCCTGGCATTGCTCACGCCCGACACCAGCCCGCGCGGTGCGGGCGTGGACAGTGAAGACCACCATTGGGACTTTGGCGTGGGCGCCGGCTTCTACCTGGACGCCACCCACGCTCCCTGGGCCGGCCACTGGCGCATGGAGAGCTACCTCTTGCACGAGTTGCTGCCACAAGCCGCGGCCGCTTTCAGGCTGGACGGTGAACGATGGGGCCTGTTCGGCCACTCGATGGGCGGACACGGCGCGCTCACGCTTGCGTTGCGCCACCCCGGCCGTTTTCGCAGCGTGTCGGCTTTTGCGCCCATCTGCGCGCCCACGCAATGCCCCTGGGGCCGAAAAGCGTTCATGGGTTACCTGGGCCAGGACGAATCCAGTTGGGCCGCGCACGATGCCAGCGCCCTGATGGCGCAGCAGACCCGGGCGCCGTATCCCGGCGGCATTCTGGTGGACCAGGGCCTGGCCGACAAATTCCTGGAAGAGCAACTGCACCCGGAAGCGTTCGAAGCGGCCTGCGCCCAGGCAGGCCAGCCGCTCACCTTGCGTCGCCACGCCGGCTACGACCATGGCTATTACTTCATCGCCACCTTCGTGGCCGATCATCTGCACCACCACGCGGCGGCGCTGGCCTGATACGCCGACGCTACGCGGCCCCCGTCACCTGTCCCCAAAAACGGGAAAGCCGCCGCGTGGGTTGCATGCGGTGGCTTTCAAAAATGCACCCCATGTGGGGTGCTGACGGGAATGGGCCGATCAGGCCTTGTCGGCTTTGCGCAGACGGCGGGCCGCCCCGATGCCCATCAGTCCCAGGCCCAGCAGCGCCAGGGAGGCGGGTTCTGGCACGTCGTTGGTTTTGATGCCATTCAAGCGGACCTGGCGCACGTCGGTCACGATGTTCAGGGCGCCTGTTGCTTCAAATCGCACCGAGCGGAAATCTTCGCCCGTGATGGTGAACCAGTTGTTGCCATTGTCGCTGAGGGCAAACTCGTTGCTCGCATCCCCAGGCATGCCGAAGAAACGCACCGTGCCGTTGGTGGCCGCGTTGATGTTCAGCACCAGCGTGGAGAAAGTGGCGTTCAACGCCGCGAGGCTGATGGTCAGCGACTGGAAGCCCTCGTCCATGGCCATGATGCGGGCTTGGCCGTTGGCAACAGCCGTGAGTGCCTCATTGCTGGTGAAATTCACCAGTTGGGTCTTGTCATCGTTCAAACATCCCTGCAGCGTGTTCGGAGGCACAAGCGATGTGCCCGTGCAACCGCCGAGCAACACGTTATCAACGCTACCCCCACCGTTGTTGCCTGGCGTGACGACGATGGCGGCGTTGGCGGCGCCCCCAACGCTCAGCGCGGCGGTGACCAGGGTGGCGGCGAACAAGGGACTGAATTTCATGGGTTGACTCCGGGGGGTGGGGGTTGAAGAACTGACGAGCGCTTGCTCTTCCTAAAGCATCTGCCGTGCCAACTTGAAAAAAGCGTTTCAAATCAAGTAACTCAACAGCAGATTCGTTGTCCGCCAAAGGTTCGCTGTCAAGTTGTCCGACACTTTCTCCGTGTGTCTCACCCCTGCGCGGAAATGACCGAAAAAAAGCCACCTCGAAAGGTGGCTGGACCGCACGGCCTTTACAAGGCCATGCCGGTCGGTGCCGGGGCGATCAGGCTTTGCCGGCTGGGCGAATGCGGCGGGCAGCGCCCAGGCCCAGCAGACCCAGGCCCAGCAGCGCGAGCGAGGCGGGCTCGGGCACGTCGCCTCCACCGCCATTGCCCACGGCGATGTGGCTCACGCGGCCGATGTTCATGTTGGTCACACCGGTGAACTGCTGCAGCTGCACATAGGCCCACTCAAAGGCGGACAGGTTCTGGAACAGGTAGGTGTCGGCCGTGTCGTCCGGCGATCCGCCAGTGCCCAGCTTGATCAGGTAATAGGCGGGTGCTGTGCTGCAGGTGCCTTCGTCGCAGCTCAGAGCACTGAATTGCACGGCATAGCCGCCCTCGACACCGTCCACCATTTCCCAGTCGCTCGCGCTGATCGAGTCGTACTTGCCGGTGAGCGTGTAGCTGTTGCCCAGGATGCTCTGTACAAACGCGTTTTCGGTGGCCAGCGAACTCTCATCCAGCAGAGCCGAGCCCAGCAGCGTGTCCACGTTGCCGACCGTCGACACGGGTACGGCAGCGGCACCCAAAGACATGCCGAGTGCCAGGGCGGCACCGCCGATTTTCGCAGTCAGTGAAATTGTCATGTGATTCTCCTTAAAAGGTTCGTGGGGGAGACGTGAAGCCGGAATGGCCCCGTCCGCAGGGACGAGGCATGGGGCGTGCCGGGGGAGAAAAATGCTTGTTTATCAAGCACTTCACGCTCACATCCCGCCCGATACGGAGGGGAGTGTCAAATCTCCCGACAACCCACGGTGGGCGGAGGCGCGGCGCGAACCCAGCCCTGCGTGCGCCCGGCTTTTGCACCCCCGCGATAATGGCTCTTCACTCAGTCAGGAGCCCCATGCGACCGCGTCAGTTCGACCTCATTGCCTTCGATTGGGACGGCACCCTGTTCGATTCCACCGCCCTTATCACCCGCTGCATCCAGTCGGCCGTGGTCGATGTCGGCGGGGCCATGCCCAGCCGGGAGGCCGCCAGTTACGTCATCGGCATGGGACTCATGCAGGCCCTTGCCCACGCCGCCCCCGATGTACAGCCCGAGCAGTACCCGCTGCTGGGCGAGCGCTACCGCCACCACTACATCGCTTCCCAGCACGACATCAGCCTGTTCGAGGGCGTACTGCCCCTGCTGGCCGAGTTGAAGTCGCGCCAGCACCTGCTGACGGTGGCCACCGGCAAGAGTCGAAGAGGGCTGGACGAGGTGCTGCGCACGGTGGAGCTGGTGGGTGTGTTCGACGGCTCGCGCACCGCGGATGAGACCGCCGGCAAACCCCACCCGCTCATGCTGCACGAGCTGATGCAGGAATTTGGTGTGCCTCCCGAACGCACTCTCATGATCGGCGACACCACGCATGATCTGCAGATGGCGCTCAACGCCGGCTGCGCCAGCCTGGGCGTGAGCTACGGCGCCCACGAGCCCGATGCCTTCCACGTCCTCGGACCGCTGCACGTGGCCCATTCGGTGCGCGAACTGCACGACTGGCTGGCCATCCATGCCTGACGCCTCGCGTCCTTTGCCACCGGCCCCGCCCGTGCAGGCGCCGGATGGCGTGCTGATTCCGTTGTGCAGCAGCCACGATCTGCAGGACGGTGGACGGGCTGTGCCCTTCGACGTGGTGTACGCCGGCCAGACCTGCCGCGCCTTCGCGATCCGCTACTGCGGCCAAGTGCATGCTTACCTGAACCGGTGCGCCCACGTCGCGATGGAAATGGACTGGCAACCCGACCGTTTCTTCGACGACACCGGCCGCTGGCTGCTCTGTGCCACCCACGGCGCCACCTACGAGCCCGACACCGGCGCCTGCTCAAGCGGGCCGTGCCGCGGCGGGCTGGTCAAGATCGAGTTGCTGGAGCAGGGTGGCGTGGTGCACTGGCGGTCACAATACCTTTTCAAACCTGTTGAATTCTGAGAAACACCACATGAACGATCACCCCGCCGGCCCCTCCCCCCGTGCCGCCTCCACCGAGCAGCCCACGGGCGTGGCCTGGGAGCGCGCCACGCTGGAAAAGCTGGTGTTCGCCACGATCCGCGAACAGCAGGCCGCGCGCCGTTGGAAAATCTTCATGCGGCTCACCTGGCTCCTCATCATCGCCCTGGTGGCCTGGATGCTTTACAGCACCAGCCGAGCCAGCGCCTCGGTTGCCACGCCCCACACCGCCGTCATCGAAATTCGGGGTGCCATTGCCTCGGGCTCTGAGGCCAGCGCCGCCAACATCGTGGGTTCACTGGTTTCCGCCTTTGAAGATCGCGGTGCACAAGCCGTGGTGCTGCTCATTGACTCACCCGGTGGCAGCCCTGTGCAGGCGGGCATCATCAACGATGAAATCACCCGCCTGAAGGCCCTGCACAACAAGAAAATCTATGCGGTGGTGGAAGAAACCTGCGCCTCGGCGGCCTACTACATCGCTGCCGCCACCGATGCCATCTATGTCGACAAGGCCAGCCTGGTCGGCAGCATTGGCGTGCTGATGGATGGATTCGGCTTCACCGGCCTGATGGAGAAGATCGGCGTGGAGCGCCGCCTCATGACCGCTGGCGAAAACAAGGCCCTGCTCGACCCTTTCAGCCCACAAGATCCGGAGCAACGCGCCTACATCCAGTCCATGCTGGGCCAGATTCACACGCAGTTCATCGAAGTGGTCAAGCGCGGGCGCGGCGACCGTCTCAAGGAAGACGCCGAGACCTTCACCGGCCTGGTGTGGAGCGGCCAGCAAGCCATTGAACTCGGCCTGGCAGATGGCCTGGCCAACCTCGACCACGTGGCCCGTGAAATCGTCCAGGCCCCCGACATCGTCGATTACACCCAGCGTGAAAACCTGGGCCTGCGCCTAGCCAAGCGCTTCGGCGCCAGCATCGGCGAAGGCATGTTCGTGGCGGCTCGCTCGGCGGGCGTGCAGCTGCGCTGACGGAACCGCTGCGCAGCCCCAAAAAAGTGCCCACCAACACCTGGTGAGCCGGTGACCCTTTACCCGCGATACCCGTTCGGGTTGCCGCTCTGCCAGCGCCAGGCATCTGCGCACATATTTTCCAGCGTACGTTTGGCTTCCCAGCCCAGCATCTCCCGTGCCAGGGTTGGGTCTGCGTAACACTGGGCCACATCGCCAGGGCGGCGTGGGGCGAACTGGTAGGGTACGGGGCGCCCACTGGCGGCTTCGAAAGCACGCACCACTTCCAACACACTGTTGCCGTGTCCGGTGCCCAGGTTCACCGTGAAGCTCTCGCGCTTGTCCAGCAGCGCCTGCAGGGCGGCCACATGACCAGCGGCCAGGTCTTGCACGTGGATGTAGTCGCGCACCCCGGTGCCGTCGGGCGTCGGGTAATCGTTGCCGAACACGCTCAAGTGCGTGCGCTGGCCCACCGCCACCTGCGTCACATACGGCATCAGGTTGTTGGGGATGTCCGCCGGGTCTTCGCCGATCAGCCCGCTGGGGTGCGCGCCCACCGGGTTGAAATACCGCAGCACGCCCACCTGCCACGCCGGGTTCGACACGCGCACAGCCGCCAGCATGTCTTCAATCACCAGTTTGCTGTGGCCGTACGGATTCGTGTGGCTGCGCGGAAACTGCTCGGTGATCGGTACCGAGGCCGGGTCGCCATACACCGTGGCGCTGCTGGAAAACACCAGCGTGGGCGCGCCGATGCCCACCTCGCTGCCGCCCAGGTACACCGAGTCCATGGCGCGCAACAGGCTCACCGCTCCGCCGATGTTGTTGTGAAAGTACTTGAGCGGCTTGGCCACACTCTCGCCTACCGCCTTGTCGCCCGCAAAATGCACCACGCCCGCCGGGCGGTGGCGTCGCAGGACATCTTCCACCCATGGCGTGTTCAGCACATCGCCACGCTCTAGCACCATCGCCCTGCCGGTGATGCGCTCCAGTCGCTCCAGCACCGCCGGGTGGCTGTTGGAGAAGTTGTCAAGAATGACGGGATTGAATCCCGCTTCATGCAAGGCAATCGCGGTGTGACTGCCGATGTAGCCGGCACCGCCGGTGAGGAGGATGTTCATGGTCAGGTGAGGGCCGGGCGCCCGGTGCAGCTAAGGGTAGCTGCGATCCTACCCGGTAGCCTGCACAGGATGTGTTGCTGGTTTTGGTGCAGCGGAGGCTTCAGGCGGTGAGACGAGCACTTCACGAGCCGGCCAGATCAAGCCTGTTTTTCCATTTCCACCCGGCATCACCCGGTAGAAACTGCCATTGATCTGGTTCACATTCTTCAGGTAGCGCACGAAACGCCGGAGCAACGCTGCATTGGGACGAGCCTTTGGAGCTTCAGACCAGAATTCATCCAGGGAACCCTGAAAGCAAAGCCCTTGCATGTTGTAGATCGCAGCGCCCATTGCTTTCGTCGGCGTGCCGTGTCGCAAGGCCTGCAGGCCAACCGTGCTGTTGACCACGACCACGCCTCGGGCGTGGTCCAGCATTGTTGGCAGGTGCTGGTCGTGCAGGTACAGGCAGCGGTCTGAAATTCCAAGCGCTTGGGCCTGGCGGGCAATGTGCTTGCTGTAGTCGGTGTAGCCCCGGTCCATCGGGTGGTGCTTGATCACCAGCGCTGTTTCTCGTGGCGCACTTCTGGCGAAAGACTGCATCACCTCGTCTATGAATGCCGGTACATCTTTGAAAGACGAATGTTTGTCAATCTGGGAATCGTTGTGCACTTGGAGTGGGATAAGGAAATACTTCCCGGTTTTCTCATGATTCAACCGATCCAAGCAGCCGCGCTCGCTCCACTGGTACCAGCGGTGGCGCCAGACTGACCGTACCCATGGCAAGGCTTCCAGTACAGACAGTCTGCGGTGATGCCGGTTGTGTGGAAACCATGGCTTGCCCAAGGCCCCCACAGCGAAATAGCAAAATCCCCACCACACCATGGGCCAGTAGGCGTTGCCCACATCACGCTCTGGCACATCCGGCCATTCCGGCTGGTTCAGGTAGACCAAGGGTGAGCGGGGCATGGCCGAGTAACCGTTGACCCCGGAGCGTTCCAGCGTGATATGCCGCGGCCGTAAGTAACCTTCCTCAAACACGCCAATGTCCAGCCCGTGCTTAGAGGCAATTGCCTTGGCCTGCGCGTGCACCTCGCGACAGTCGCCAAAGAAGAGCACCGAGTCGATGCTGAGGCGGGTGATCAGTGCTTCAAAAAACGTTGGCCACTGGTCAGTAGGGCGCTTAAAGCTGATGGCATTCAGGGGGTAAAACAGCGCGTCGCCCGCGTTGAAGTTCACTTTGTAAACGGTGGCACCAGCCGCGGTCAAGTCCTTTGCTAGTCGCGCAAAAAACGGACCTATGGGGCCTTGCAACAGGAGAACCCGTTTGCCTCTGAAGGAATGAATGCCGAACGGAATCACAGTGTCATAAAAATTACATATTGAAGTGCAATAATATCTCGGCAGGTCAGTCGTAGACCTGAACAGGTCCGACCAGTGGCCTCGGACGTGGATAAATACCAATGTTTTGTTGTTAAGAAGCAGCGCCCGCAGTGATTTTTTGCCAAAAAGTAATAAAAATTAAAATATTTTTATTACAAATTTTGAGTTCCTGCTCGCCAGAGCACACGCAGCTTGCGGACCTGCCGTCGTAGCCAGCCGGTGCGTAGGCTTTCTAAGCCCTTGCCTGTTTCCAGCGTAGTGCGCTCAGCGAGAAGGGTGTTAAGCACTGCTTCGCAGGTGGTAAAACCGTTTAACTTCCAGTCCCAGTACAGTGGGTAATGCAGCAGCGTGCCGGCCACCAGCTCGTCCAGGCTCAGGTGCCGGGTTCGCCGCTCAAAAGCCGGCGTGCTTGCGCCGTCCTCGCCAGCGCGGTCGCGGGTGAGGCCCCAGCCGGCATAGAACGGTTGACCATACGTGACCACATGCTTGCCTCGCAAGAGTGCATCAAACCCCGTGAGTGATGTCATGGTGTGAACCTCGTCGCACGCGTCGATGCATCTGACGACCGACACGTCGACCTCCACGTGATCTGCCCACTGGCGCGCTGCCTGCAGCGCAACCCGGCCCCGGCGGTTTCCGCTGGCCACGTCAGGATGCGGCTTGTAGACAATGAAGGCCCCTGGCTGTGCCTCTCGTGCCGCCTGTATCAAAGCGAGATTGGTCCTCACCGCGGTGCAGCCAAAGCGTATGGACGCGTCGTCCTCCACCTGTCCGGGTACAAGCAGCACCCGCTTTCCGCCGCTGGCCCACTGCACCGGCTGGCGCGGCTCTAGGTTGTATTTGGTCAGGCCGTGCTGAACGATGAAGCCACGCACCGCCTGGGCGCGCTGCAGATCATCCGCACTGAACACCTGAGTGCTCAGCAGCCGCTCAAGGTCCGATGGTTGGGAAGGATCAAAGTACAGACCCGAACTGTCCAGCACGAGCGAATGCGGGCGAATGAGGTCGGACCCAAGGCCTACCGAACGCACAAACCCATCCTCCAGCCGCACGAGTTTCGCCTGCGTTCGCTCGGCCAGTTCAGCCACTCCCGGTGGCGGGGTGCGGCCCCAGAACAGCAGCCGATCGGTCGGCCCCGGTGCCAGCCGCTCCGCCGCCTGGGCTGTGGCCACGAAATTCACGCGGGAAGCGTCCAGCCCCAGCATGGGCTTCAGGTTGGCTGCCTTCCAGCGCCTAAAACCCACTGCCAGCGTGCGCCCCTGCGCCCCCTGTGTCACCTGCGCCATGCGCTTTTGGTTGATGAGCCAGTCAATCACATCAAAGATAGTGCCGCGTTCGTGCGTGACAGGGTTCAGGTAACGCGTGTAGTGGAAGTACGCGGCTGCAAACAGCTCATCCACTGTGCGTTTGCGCGTTCGGCGCGCCCAGGCAGTTGTCTGGGTACAGCGATCGTCTGTGACACCCCAGCCTGCGTACCATGGCACGCCAAAACACACGACGGGCTTGCCCGCCAGCAAGGCCTCGAACCCCATGGTGGACGTCACTACGTACACCCGGTCCATCTGCTCTATGAGGCTCAGCGGGTTAACTGCTTCTCGCAGTACCACTGTGCGTTGCCCACTGGACAAGCTGTCCACCTTGCTACCCACCCCCCCGCCCACCACCCCGTTTTGCTCCGCCGTCAGGTAGCCACCTTTACGCCCCGAAGTCACTTCTGGGTGCGTCTTTACATAAATGGTGGCCCCGGGGTTCTCACCGCGAGCAGCTGCAAGCATAGACACAAACGTATCAGCATTGGCTCCCCCGAGCGCCACACTCATGTCGCCCGCCGTCTGGTCAACCACGAGCACGCGTTTGACTGCCCTCTCCACATCAAGCCCTTCCTGCCGTAAAGCAGGAAAAGAATCGAAGCTTCCGGGGTCCCGTATCCAGTCCGGGGCATGGTTGTACTTGCTCAGCCGGTGCGTGAGTAACAGCCCCTTGGCCCCGCCAACGTCATCCGCCATACCATTTAGCACATCCACATCTGAAGCCAGCAGCGCTTCAAGCGCGCTGGGCTGCGTGCTGTCGTAGTAAATACCCCGGTCGTCGACCACCATTGAGAGGGGTGGCGAGGTATCGCCGGTGCTATAAGAGCGTAGAAAGCCGTCTTCCAGTCGCAACAGCGCTAGGTCGTGCTTCTCTGCATACACCTTCACGCGCTTTACGTTGGGCTTGCAACCCCAGCCGGCAACCGCTGACAACCCCGCATGAGAACGGAACGCGTTGATGTAGCGCAGACGATCATCAAGCAGCTTTGCAACCTGCTGATTGCGAAGGATACCGAGGGAAAAAATGCCAATCATCTCAAACGCTCTGCTGAGATCACTAATGCCGAATGCCTTCTTGTCATGACGCTGTCACATTTGTGGTCGATTATTCACTCCCCACCACAGGAAGGGCTGATCGTGATCTGGATCATGGCAATTGCTTTGTTTGCTATCGGAGGCAGACTTTTATTTATCATTATGACTGCATGTGGGCTCACTCGTAGCATGATCGGATATTAGGCCGATCAACCGGATGGTGACTATTGCATTGCGGGACCGGTCCAACGACGGAAAGCGCGCTTAGCTCCGCGCAGCACTTTTTCTCCGATAGAACGGGGATAAAGCAAATGGCGGGGGCGGGCATCAAACAGAGCGTGAAAACGGGCGGGGTCAATAGATTGCCTCCGACATTCTTCGTAGAAGGCAGTGATCATTGTCGGAAGAGATCTGGAAGGTGAGTCGATAGGAGGCAGTTCTAGAAGCATGGCTGTGCGCTGACGGAATAATTTCGCATTGGCGTTTCGTTGAACGTAATAGACATCTTCGTTATCCCGCCCGTGAAACAGGTGCACGGCAACATTGCCCTGAAGCAAGTTCGCTAAACATAAAACCCCTAGTTCAGCCCTGAATCCTTCGGCCAAGAGTGGGGCGCGATAGGTCCGATCGACCAACAGGCTTGGCGAAGGTTTGATCAAGTGTTTGGCTAACGCAAGTCGAATCATAAAGTCAAAATCTTCGTAGCCGTGCCCGCTATAGCCCTCAAAAAAACCTCCTGCAGCAACAAGATCGGAGTGCTGGACAGCCATCACCGATGACGGCAACGCCCAATGTGTCACGTTAAGCGGCGAATATTCCAGTGCACTCTGGATAATGGTTTCCAAGCCCGTGCCCTGTGCCAACGCTTGCGTTCCACGCTTAGATAAATACAGACAGGGTGCCATCGCAAGCGGCACCCCCTTATGAACTTGGTCAGCCAGACTTCGGAACAGCTTTACGTCAGGTTCTATATCGGCGTCCAAGAAAATCAACACCCCCGCCCCAGCGGCTTGTGCCGCAATGTTTCGTAGCAAAGCTAGGTTGGTAAGGGCTCCAACGCGTTCCTGCGTAACAATTCTGACATGGCTATGCCGCTGCATAGCATTTTTCAGTCGCGTATCATAAACGCTGCCTCGGTCAGCGTGTCCAATCATGAGTTCGAACTCAGCGGCACCGCTAACCTGAGCGAGCTTCACAATGCGAGAAAGTAAAGAAGCCGGTCGACGTTTTAGATCGAGAGGCGTCAGTAGGGTGATCTTCTCGGCTATCACGATAGCGGATGATATTCTTTTGGCAGAGCGGAGATTAGTGCATCTCCGTCAAATGACATAGCTGGAATCCGCGCCTTCTCTGCTATCGATGAAATGCTCAATGAACTTAGCTCTTCAAGCTTAACATCAATCATTGCAACGGCGTTCCTGTCAAGAATCGAGAAAAAGTCCTCAAATTTGAAGTCACCACCCAGCAGGTGAGCATCATTCATGCGTATCCAAACCCATGGGATTCCATAGGCCTGGGCAATTATGATTCCGTGAAGCGATGTAGATAGAACAGTTGTGGAGCCTGCGATCTTCGATACAACAGATTCAACTCCAGTCGTCACATCAATAACCTCGAATTGTTCTCCGAGCGTCTCTTTAAAAGCGGTGTAGTGAACGTAGTGTGGACAAAGGGTTATGCCATACTTCAATTTCGGTGGATTGAAATAACGTGGCATTAATAATGCTGGGTCTCCAAATATCTCGGGAACATCCCAGCCAAGCTTGTTCTTTAAAAAATCTCGAGTGAGGCGGCCTCGAACCGCAGTGATTGCCTTTGGTTTCAATACGGATAACTCCAAGCATTTCGCCCTTCCGTACTCCCGTATGATTCCCGAACCCCAGATCGTCATGCCGGGCCGATCGATCTGTTGGACTATGCTGCCGACCGTCATTAATCCGACCTCATTTTTGTTCTTGCGAACATTATTTACCTTCCTCTTGGAGATCCTCTCGATAATCCATGGGCCAATCTCATCTCCAAAGTTGGCCTTATCGTCCCAGTAGAACACCTTGGACGTCGGCGGAGAGAGTTCGGTGCTGATCTGCTTGGATTCGATGTGAGTTTTGAAGCTATTGACGCCATCAATGAACCAAGTAGCGCCTAATTGCTTGTTGCTGCTAGAAGAATGGGTGCTTAAATAGTTTGGGTCTTGATCAATCAAGGAAGCCAGCGGGTACACGATGCGAAGGCCCTTATGAGCTGCAAAGTGAGAATAGCGGGTATCGTCATGATTTCCTAAATGATCTAACTTATCTGCATGGTCGATCATTTCTGGAACAAGATGTGATGGCATCATGTATGCGATGCCATATCGCAAGTATTTATCAATAAATTGGCCTTTGCCGGCTTTATAGGCTGCAATAGCGCGTTTGTTGAAGTTGACGAGCACATCATTCTTCGAGTTTCCTTTAATGCGGAAGTATAGGCAGTACGCGAAATTCTTGTAGTCGTTGCCTACGTCGGCAAAAAGCTCCGACAGTCGGTTGCTAAATTCCCGGCATATAACGGCATCGTCCTGAATCACGAGGTGAAATTCGGATGCTGGGTCTCGCGACAACCAGCATCGTCTTGAGTTCTCCCATAATCCCCACCTTCCATCATCCAAGGAAACTGCTGCATCACCTACCATTGAGCGAATATATGGTATTCGATCCTTTCGGGTCTTGTAAGCCATAATGGTCTTGGATATTTTTATGCTACACCAAGAACTGTGTTCTATCTCGAAAGGGCTTCGTTTCGAGTATGTTTGTGACATGAGCGACTTATAATTGTTCAGGAACTTCTCGTCATTTGCGCTGCCGTCGCCATCGTTAAAGCATAGAAACTTATACGTGTAAATGCCATTGTTCTCGACCTTTTCGATGTTGTTTGGTCGGACGATGAGGTAAGGCGCATCACCAAAAATGGCGTTGCCTGTTGCCAATGCGTAATGATGATAGAAGAACGAGGGAAGATTGATGTCCTCGGGAGTGCGTATTTTTGACGCCCGCGTTTGATCCAGTTCAGTCGCCCATATCTCTTCAATGGCTTCCAGAACGGACTTCTTCAAGGCATATGGCGTGTGCTTATGCAAGCGGTTGGCCTTGCACAGTGGAAAGCGCTTCTGCAGCAGTATCTGTGAGTTGATGGCTGGCGAGAGAAATTCGCGAGTTGCATCAAAGTTGTTCCCCTTTTGCACCATGCCATAGGGTTCCAACTGAGCAACACTTCGCCCCGTGTCATCGAAAAAGTCGTAATACGAGCTCGGTCTGGTCACAAACATATCATCATTAAAGTAGATGAAGTGTTCATTCAGGCCGGGAATTCGATGCAGGCAGGCCTCAATGGCATGCGAGTTGAAGACAGGCAGAACATTCGCGTCAGGAAAAATTTCCTCGTGAACAACCCATTTTATTTTTGGATTGTCGATCAGCCACGCTGGTTTGGCGCAATTGGATACAATGTAAACCATGTGTACCCATGGCATGTTTTTTGACAGCGCACGTAGCGAGTATCGCAACTCGTCTTTCGATGCATAGCGATCTGTGTTAATTATTTTGTCAGGAAACGTATTTCCCCACATTTCACTCCAGTCGGGATCATCCTTATTTACCCACGTGTACACTACATCGACAGGCCAGGGCGTTCCAAACGCCCAGTTGCCGAATTCGTTGATGATTGTCGGGTACGCCTCGAAAAAGGTGTTGCGTAGCGTCTTTTTTGCGTAGGCGCTATTCGATCGAACGACGATCAATCCGTCCTGTGTCTCGTCAAATGTGAAAAAATGAGCCGCGAAGTTATTGTCGAATTCGCCTAGAAACTCAACGACAAAGTCGGGTCTATTCTGAATTTTTTTGTAGGTGTTTTCCACTCCGAGCATGCGCCATAGCGACTCGCGCTGAATCGTTATATTTACACCGCCGCCAAGGGTGTAGATTCGGACGTCAACTTTGAGGCAATGCGCGATCCAGAATGTGTAGAGCAATAAATCGAAGAGCCGCGTGGCATCGATCAGCATGGATTGATCGGGGTGTCCGGTTGTGGCGCCGGAACGAAGGTTGAATTGCTTGGCTACCTGAACCCAGGGGTGTACCTTGTCATCGAAACTGAACTTTTGGGCGTTTAATGAAGCGTCGTCGCTTCCAAACGCGGGCGCATCTTGATCTATCGCGGAGGTGCTTGCCCCCAAGCGTTTTGCGAAGTAATCAAAGAAAAATCTATTAGGATTGCTGAGAAGTTTTTTCAGTTTTCTTTTCATGTCGCTTCTTTTAAAGTCCAAAAACCACTTTTGCGCTAACTGCGATCTGGTAAATGATTTGAGTCATGTCTTTCCAGAACTGGCGTTGCTTCTCGTCAACCTTTGGTAGCACAAGAATCTGGTCGCCAGGGCGCACGGGCGCCTGGGCTAGCAATCGCTTGGCGTCGGCTTGCTCGAAGCTGCCATCGCGGCGGGCCACCACCACACGGCTGTTGTCTGCCACCTGCGTGTAGCCACCGGCGCGGTCGATGTATTGCTGAAGGCTCAGGCCGGGCTCGAAGGCCACGGCGTTGGGGAACAGCACTTCGCCGCTGACAAGCACCAGGCCGTCGCGGCGTGGGATGCGCAGCACATCGCCGTTTTCCAGCAGCAGGTCGTTGCGCTGGGTGGCCTGAGCCACCACCACCTGACCCAAGGGTTCGACCTGTTTGGCGCGGTCGACCCATTGCAGGGTGAGTTCGGCTTCTTCCTTGCGCAGGCGGGCTTCGTCGCTGCTGCCGCTGCGGGCGGTGAGCAGCGCGGCTTCCAGGCTGCGCAGGCTAGTGGTGAGCATTTCCTTCTGTCGCTCCTTCACGCTCCGGCGGAAGAGCTGCACGCTTTGTGGCTCGGCGTCCGGGGTGAGCTGCACGTCTTGCAGCAGGGCGCCCAGGCGCGTGCCGTAGGGCAGCACATATTCCTGGGGGCTGGTGTGCTCGCCTTCCACCCGCACGGTGATGGTGCCTGGCTTCTTGTCGGCAGTGAATTCCAGTTCGTCACCGTTCTGCAGGGTGACGCTGGCCGCGTTGCCCAGCGCAAAGTACTCGGTGTTGCGCTGGGTGCCGGTATTTCGCACCACGCGCACGTGGGTGGCCTGGGGGAGGGGCTTGGCGATGCTGGCCAGGGCGGCCACGGTGGGGTTCTGGCCGCTGGGGAATTCGAGCCGTTTGGCGTTCTCGGCAAGGCCGTTGATGCGCACGGTGCTCTGGCGCTGAGGCACAAAGATCACATCGCCGTCGGCAAGCTGCAGCAGGGGCATGGTGCCGCTGAGCAGGAAGTCATACAGGTTGAAACTGGCGCGCACGGTGCTGCCGCGCTTGACCTGCACGGCCAGGAAGCTGCCGCGCTCGGTGTCGATGCCGCCAGCCTGGTCCAGGTAGTGCAGCAGGCTGTCCATGCTGGTGCCGCCATACAGGCCGGGGCGCACCACGTTGCCGCCCACGAACACGCGCACAGGCTGAGCCGCGGCCAGACTGGCGTAGCTGCTCACGTTGGCACGGAAGGTGCGCCGCACGGCGGCCTCCACGGTGGTCTGCAGGTCGGCGTTGCGCACGCCGCGCACGGTCACTGGGCCCACATGGGGGAGGAAGATGTTGCCTTGCGGGTCAACGGTCAGGGGGGCGTCAAACGTGAAGGCGCCCCACAGGCGCAGCTGCAGGGTATCGCCGGTGGCAATGAGGTAGTCGGGGTTGAACTGCGTCGCACCGCCGCTGGTGAAAGCGCCGGTGAAGAGTTGCGCGCCATACACGTCGCTGGCGGCGTTGGCGCGCTGGGCGGCCAGCAGGTTCGGTGCAGCGGGCTGCGCAGTGGCGGCCACGGGCGCCGGCGCCGTGTTTCGGCTGGTGGGTGGTGCGCTGAGAAGCGAAGCAGGTGCAGACATACCAGCGGCGCTGCCGGCTTCGGCCGGCGCGGCCAGCTGGACCTGGGCCACGACAGGCACTGCGCTCAGGCACAAGGCCAGTGCAGCGCAGGCGTGCAGCCGGCGGGCCACGGTGGGGTTGAAGCGAAAAGTCATGGTGGCAGGCAATCCGGAGAAGGGGTCAGTCTTGGTGGTCGCGAACGATGGCGGTGAGCAGCTGCAGCACGCCGGCGAGCACGAAAACAGTTAGCACGAACACGAGCAGGTTGTAGGCCCTGCGCGGCTGCAGGGCGTATTCGGGCAGGCTGGCGCTCTGCAGCACCGAAACCTTCTTCAGGGTGCGGGTGGCTTCCACCCGGCCGCGCTCCAGCGCCGTCAGGGCAGTGTTGAACACGTCTTGCGCAAACTGAGCTTCCAGCTGCAGGCGCTGGAATTCCTCCACCGTGGCGTTCAGCGTCTGGCCGGAAGGCGAGGTGAGCCGGGCGCGCTCGCTCGCAATCTGTTTCTGCACGGCTTCAATCTGAAGGTTGAGTTCCACCACATTGGCGCTGCCGGGTTGCAGGTAGCCCAGCAGGCTGTTGCGGCGGGTTTGCAGTTCTGCCAGTTGGGCTTCGAGCCGGTTGACGATGGCCGCCACGTTGGCTGCACTGGCTTCAGGAGACACCAGACCTTTGCGGTTCTGGTAGGCCAGCACCGCGCCGCGCGTGGCCTGTACGCGCTCTTTCAGGTCGCTCACCTGCTGCTCAAGAAACGTCACCTGTTCCTGCGCGAGGGCTCGGGCCAGCGTGTTCATGGTGTCTTCGCCATCGGCCACCATGGTGGCGGCAATGGCTTGCGCCATCTCGGGTGTGAAGGCCTGTGCCTTAACGGACAGCACGCCGGCGTATTCGTCAAGCTCCACGCTGACGCGGGACTGGAAATGGTCGGCGAATTTCTCCAGGGGTGTTTCTGCATCCCACAGGCGCGACAGCCAGTCGCCATGGCTGCTGTAGTGCTGCCGCAACTGCAGCTGGGCTTCGAGCTTGAGCAGCATGTCCAGCGAGAGCATGTGGTCGCGCATGAGCAGCTGGTCGTTGCGGTTGCCACCGCTGCCAGACAGCAGGGAGCTAAAGTCCATGCTCTGGCCACTGGCCAGGTCTGAGCGCTGGATGATGATGCGAGCCTCTGACACGTAGCGATCTGAGGCGACGAAGGTCCAGTAAGCCGTGGCCATCAGGCTGAGGGCCAGGGCGGCGCTGAGCAGCGGGTGGCGTCGCCAGCTCGAGGGGCGCTGTGGAGGCGTGGAGGCGTCGGATGTCATGCCGGAATGCTTTCTTTGTAGGCCTTGATGGCGTCGTCGATCTGGTCAAACCAGAGCGCCTGGCCTTCGTGCAGCCAGATACCTGCGCTGCAAAACTGTTTGAGGGTGCCTTCACTGTGCGAGACCATGATGAGCCCGGCACGGTTCGTGAGCTTCTTGAACGCGGCAGCGGCCTTGTTGCGAAACGCTCTGTCTCCCGTCGAGGTGACTTCGTCCGAGATATAGACGTCGAAATCGAAGGCGAGCGAGAGGGCGAACTGAAGGCGCGACTTCATGCCGCTGGAGTAGGTTTTCACGGGTTCATCAAAGAAACGGCCGATTTCGGCGAAGGCTTCGATCTGGGCCAGCCGGTCTGCCAAGTCGTCAGCATGGCCGTGCACGCGGCAGACAAACTTGGCGTTCTGCCGGCCGGTGAGCGAGCCTTGCAACCCTCCCCCGAACCCCATGGGCCAGCTGACGCGGCAGCGCCGCTCCACATGACCGCGGGTGGGGAAGTCGATGCCACCAATGATGCCCAGCAGGGTGGATTTCCCCGCCCCGTTGCGGCCCACCAGCCCCACGTTCACCTTGGGCGGAATGGTGAATGTCGCGCCCTTCAGCACCCAGGGGCCTGGCCCGTGGTCGGTGAGGTAGCGTTTGTGCACATCGCTGACGACAATCATTGCGTGGTCAGCTTTCGGGCAAAGCGCGCTTGCAGCAGCAGGCCAAAGAACAGCAGGCCAAGCGCCCAGCCGTACAGATAGGGCATGCTGAGTTCCGGGGTGGCGTGGTAGTAAGGCGCAAAGCCCAGCCGCAGTGCTTCCAGCCCGTGGGCGACCGGGTTGTACATCAGCCATTCGCGGTAAGGGTAGGGTATGGCGCTGAGCGGTACGATGACGCCTGAAAGCAGGTACATAGGTTTCATGACCATGTCCAGAATGTTGTCCACCTCGGCCACCAGCTCTTTTAGCACCGACACGACCAGGCCAAAACCTACCCCGAGTAGCCATAGCCCGACGGTGGCTTCCATGACGGCCAGTGGGTCACTTGGCAATGAACTCAAGCCCAGCAGCCCTGCGGCTGACAGGATGAGAACTGCCACCATCAGCATGACCAAGCCTTCGAGCACCACGCGCACGAGCACGGTGTCCACAGGCTTGACCTGGCGGTAAGTGAACAGGGTGCGGTTGGCGCCAATGGCGTTGGCCCCTTGGGTGCCGGTGCGCCGGAACAGGAAAAAGCCCAGCATCCCCACCATCAGCCAGAGGGCCGTGTCGATGCCGCCGACGTGGCGTACGCGGATCACGGTGAAGATGAATACCATGAAGGCCAAGTGCACGGCCGGCTCCAGCAGCAGCCACGCCCAGGCTGCTCGTTTGGAAAACAAGCGGCTGAGGGCTTCGCGCATCAGCAAAGCGTGCCATACGGCCAGTGTGATGGTAAGAGGCGATCGGGTTGATTTCATACGGGGGCCCGGCAGACCCAGTCGGTTCGGGCGGATCACCAAGTAGCAGTCTGTACGTCAGACAGATAGTCTTGATGTCTTGTCATTGCGCGATAAAAATGAGGAAACTACTAACCGTTTTGACAAGTAACCGATGGTATTGATTGTATAGAGTGGCAACACCCCGCCGGAAAGGGATAGTTGAACCTGGAGTTTGATACAGGCTAGACGAACCGTGCTTCATGGCCAGCCAAGTGGCAAGTGCGCGCCGACCAAGTGTGCAACTCAGTCCCTTTATGATGAGAGGCGTCATCAACAAGCAGGGAGTGATTCAATGCATATTCGAAAAGCCGTTTTTCCGGTCGGAGGCCTCGGAACCCGCTTTTTGCCCGCAACCAAGGCGATCCCCAAGGAAATGTTACCGGTTGTAGATAAGCCACTGATCCAGTACGCAGTGGAGGAGGCTTATGCCGCCGGCATTCGCGAGATGATCTTTGTCACGGGTCGGCACAAGCGCGCAATCGAAGACCACTTCGACACCGCGTATGAGCTTGAATCGGAATTGGAGGCGGCCAACAAGCGAGCGCTGCTGTCTTTGGTGCATGCCATCAAGCCCGACGATATGGACTGCGTGTATGTACGCCAGCCGCGCGCCCTCGGACTTGGGCATGCGGTGATGTGCGCGGAACGTCTGGTGGGCGACCAGCCCTTCGCCGTGTTGCTGGCCGACGATCTGATGATCGGACACAACCAGATGGGTGGCGGACCCACTGTGCTGCAGCAGATGGTGCAGGCCTATGAGCGCAGTCCCGGCACGGTGCTGGCGGTGCAGGACGTTCCTTTGGCCGATACACGCCGCTACGGCGTGGTCGATGTGCGGGGTTCAATGGAGCAGTTGGCTGAGGTGTTCGGCATGGTGGAGAAACCAGCGCCTGAGAAGGCACCGTCCACGCTGGCGGTGGCGGGGCGCTATATCCTGACCCCTGCCGTGTTCGAGAGCATCCGTCAGCAGCCCCGTGGCGCAGGCGGCGAGATCCAGTTGACCGATGGCATTGCTGCGCTCATCGGCAAAGAGCGTGTGCAGTCGTTCCGCTACGAAGGCCAGCGCTACGACTGCGGTAGCAAGGAAGGCTTTCTGGAAGCCACGATCGATCTGGCCCTGGCCAACCCGGAACTGAACGAGGCGGTTCGCGCGCACATTCAGCGGCTGTCGCGTTGACGGTTCGGCGCGCTGAGGGCAGGCCTGGAAGGTAAGCGCTCTTTCAACTCCGTCTTCCCACAGAGATCCGGAGAGGGGAAGCTACGTGTCCATGTAGAACAAGGTGGACACGTATGTCAGAGATTGACAC
>Ga0208490_100045_pt1 | contig 104950 bp, 107 predicted proteins | sample SubbioAug_CSWold_FD_184818 | JGI IMG/M metagenome (GOLD analysis project Ga0208490, IMG submission 184818) | Serpentinite rock and fluid subsurface biosphere microbial communities from McLaughlin Reserve, California, USA - CR11Aug_CSWold (SPAdes) | ecosystem: Environmental > Terrestrial > Deep...
TGGTTAGAGCGCTTGGTTGTGATCCAAGAGGCCGGGGGTTCAAGTCCCCTCATCCACCCTGCGTCGCGGGTTCGCGGATGCTGTACCGTTCCGCCCCGCCCACGCGCCGCTAGCTCAATTGGTAGAGCATCCGGCTCTTAACCGGCAGGTTCGGGGTTCAAGTCCCTGGCGGCGCACCACAGTGAACCGGCCCTAGCGGCCGGTTTGCTGCTGTTTTCGGAGGTTTTCGTCGACTGGCTCCTCGAGCCCAGTGAGTCAAACGGTGCGTCTATCTTGGCCCTGCTCACTCCCGCTCGAACAGGAGGTGGCGAGATATCAGTGCGCCCTCATTGGCCGTTCCCCTCCGCGCCCCCCGGGGGTCATGAGGCCGACCCGAACCGTCGCACTCACCCGTTCATGTTGCCTGGGTGGGCTGCTCCACCACAAGCGGGCCGATCACAACTCCGGCCGACAAGCCGAACGCTTGCAACTGCAACGTGGCGCAGATCGGCTCGACCCCGAACTCGTCCTTGTGCGCGTCGATGTAGGCGACCATCACCTCTGTGGGCGGTCGAGCTCCGCGAAGAAGGCCGCCGACGACTTCAGGATCGCGTTCGCGCGCTTGAGCTCCCGGTTCTCCTGCTCGAGCTGCTTGATCCGCTCCTGCTCGGCGCTGGTCACCCCCGGCGTCTCGCCCGCGTCGATCTCCGCCTGTTTGACCCACCCGCGCACCGACTCGACCCCGTAGCCGAGCTGATCGGCAACGCGTCGCACCGTGCCTTGCGACGTCCCAAGCTCCTTGCGCAGCGCGAACACCATCCGCACCGCCTGGGCCCTCTCCTCGGGCGTGTAGCGTCGCGACTGCGGCTTGCCCGATGCTGCCATGGTTGACATGACTCCTCCTTGGTTTCCAAGGTTAGGAGCCTCCACCAGACCCAGGGCGGATCAGGCGATGCCTGCCGAGCACGGCCCGTCAACGACCCTGCGCGGGGTCAGCCTGCTGCCGGTCGCCGGGCTCCGGTCGTGTGAGGCTGGTGATAACCAGCAGGACGATGCCGCTGACGATCGCGACGTCGGCGAGATTGAACACCGGCCACCAGCCGAGGTCGAACACGTCGACGACGCGGCCGCCGACGAGTCGGTCGGCGAAATTGGCAACGCCGCCACCGACGATCAGCCCGGCGGGGGCGGGCCCGCCGAGGTGTCCGCGCCAGGCTGCCCCGAGGAGGACGGCGACAACCAGACCGGTAACGGCCGCGACAAGTGCGAACGGCTGGTCGGCACCGAGGCCGAAAGCGACGCCGGTGTTGCCGGTGACCCGGAGCGTCAGGCCGCGTACCTCGACCGGCACGGTCAGCCAACGCACCGCTGCGGCTTTGACGGCGAGGTCGATCGTGGCGGCCATCGTCGCGACTGCGACCAGACGGCGCTTGGCATCGGCGGTGGCACTCATCGGCGGGCCATGCGGGTGCCGTTGAGGATGACGGCGAGTTCGGCCAACTCGTGGGCGAGCACCGCGAGCGGTAGCCCGATCGCGCCGAAGAGCGCGGACGGGACCAGCACGGCCAGGATGACCAGCGACAGGCCGAGGTTCTGGGCTACGACCCGGCGGGTGCGCCGTCCGATGTGGATCGCGGTGGTGAGCTTGGTGAGGTCGTCGGCCATGAGCGCGACGTCGGCGGTCTCGAGCGCGATGTCGCTGCCGGCGGTGCCCATCGCGATCCCGACGGTGGCTGCGGCCAGCGGAGGCGCGTCGTTGATGCCGTCGCCGACCATCGCGACGTGGTCATAGCGCTCGACCAGCCGCTGGATGTGGTCCGCCTTGCCCTCGGGGGTCTGACCAGCCACGACCTCGTCGATGCCGGCTCGGGACGCGATCGCGGCGGCGGTGCGCGGGTTGTCGCCGGTGAGCATCGCCACGTGCTCGATCCCGAGCCGTCGCAGCTCGGCGATGGTGCCGGCTGCCTGCGGACGCAGCGTGTCGGCCACGGCCAGCACCCCCAGCGGGCCGTGCGGGCCGGCCAGGACCACGACGGTGTTGCCGGCCGTCTCGAGTTGCTCGATCGCATCCGTGGCGGCTGCCAGGTCGTGCCCACGGCTGGTGAGATAGGTCGGCGACCCGACCGTCACCTCGGCGCCCTCAACGGTGGCGTGCACGCCACCACCGATGGCCGCTTCGAACCGGTCCACCTCCGGCAGGCTGAGCCCGCGCCGGTCGGCGGCATCGACGATGGCACGCGCAACCGGGTGCTCCGAGCGGCGTTCAGCCGCGGCCGCGAGCGTGAGCAGGCGCGCCTGATCGAGGTCGCCGAGCGGGTGGAGTTCGGTGAGCTTCGGCTTGCCGTAGGTGAGCGTGCCGGTCTTGTCCAGCGCCACGGCGCGGAGCCGGCCGAGCTGTTCGAGGTAGATGCCGCCCTTGATCAGGATGCCGGACCGGCTCGAGCGGCCCATCGCGGCGACGTAGGTGACCGGGATCGAGATCACCAGTGCGCACGGTGCAGCCGCCACCAGAACCGTCGCGGCGCGAAGCGCCCACTCCTGCCAGGCGCCGGTCGCCAGCCCACCACCGATCAACACCAGCGCACCGGTGGCGAGCACGGCCGGGGAGTAAATGCGGGCGAAGCGTTCCATGAACCGCTGTCCGCGACCCTTCTGCTCCTGTGCGGCGGTGACCAGCTCCACGACCCGGGCGAGGGTGTTCGTATCCGAAGTGGCGGTCGCTTCGACCACCAGCGCCCCCGAGGCGTTGGCGGTACCGGCGAACACTTGGTCGCCGGGCTGCTTGTCAACCGGCACCGACTCGCCGGTCACGGCGGCCTCGTCGACCGCGGAGTGGCCCTCGAGCACACGCCCGTCGGTGGCGACGTTCTGGCCGGGACGCACCAGGAACCGGTCCCCGACCGCGACCTCGTCGGCGTCGACCTCCGTCTCAACGCCGTCCGCGGCGAGCAGGGTGACCCGGCGCGGAGCGAGGTCCAACAGCTTGCGGATCGCATCGCGGGTGCGGTCCTCGGTGAACTCCTCCAACGACTCGGCGATCGAGTACAGGAAGGCCAGCATCGCGGCCTCGCCCCACTCACCCAGCAGTCCGGCCACGAGCAGCGCGACCGTCATCAGCAGCTCGATGCTGATCACGCGCTTGTCGACCAGCTCCTCGATCGCCTCGATAGCGAAGAAGCGGGCCCCGACCACGGTGGCGATCACGAACACGGCCGTCACCGCAGTGCCTGGCGCGCCGATCAGACCGACCAGGTAGCCGCCGGAGATCAGCAGCCCGCTGCACGCCGACCAGCGCACCTCACGAGAGCGCCACAGCGCCGGCAGCAGCGCATCGCCGCCGGTCGGGATCTGGCCGGGCTGAACGTCGGTGTGCTCGGGGGTGGTCATCGTTCGTCCTGCCGGTAGTTGTCGCACAGCGCGACCTCGTGGCCGACCTCGTCGAGCAGCGTCTCGGCCTGCCGCAGCAGCTCGACCACCTGGGGGGTCGCGAGCCGGTACAACACCGCCCGACCCTGCGGCCGGTCGATCACCAGCCCGCAGTCCTTCAGACACGCGAGGTGTCCGGACACGTTCGACTGCGACCCACCGACCTTCTCGAGCAGATCCACGACCCGCCGCTCACCCGCGAGCAGCTCCAGCAGGATCGCCAGACGTGTCGGATCGGCGAAGCCCCGGAACAGCTTCGCCGCCACGCTCACGTCCTCAGCATGCACCGTAGCCACCATCGTCGCATCCTCATATCATCGGAATATGGCGATATTATAGCAGTACGTCGATTTATGACGGAAGAGGAAGTTCGGATGACGCAGGTGTGGCTGACAGCGGCAGATCGGGCTGTGGGCGCTGCTCGTCTTGGTGTTCGGACCGCCTGACGAGCCGTCGCAGTGGCGACAGCGGGCATGCGAGGCATCACTTCGCCTCGCTCCTCGCTGGGTTGCGGGCCGCAGTGCTGCTCGTCGTGGCGGCCGGCTGGCTGGCCGTCGTCACAGGTACGGTGGGCACGTTGGCCGCATATCTCGTTACGCGCGCCTCGTGGCGGATCGAGATCGACACGCCCGAGCGGACCGAGCTGGTCACCAGCGGCACATTCGCGCTCGTCCGCAACCTGATGCTCAGCGCGACGCTCGTCACCGGGGCAGGTTCGTGTCGCTGCTACCGAATCCGCCAGCGTGGGCGCATCCGTCGCGCTACTCGTGGCGGTGCAGCTGCAGATCCGCTACGTCGAGGAGCCCCACCTTCTGGTGGGGCTCCTCGTTCGACTTCCGGACTACGCCGCCTGCGTCGGCCAGTTCATCCCCCGCATCGGACGACTGGCAAGCAGCGAACCAGACTCGGTCCCGGAGCATCCAGCGACTTGATGGTCGCCGAGGCGCAGCCTATGAAGTATACTCACCTGTGCAGGTATGCAGGTATTGCGGTGCGCGAGGTCGTCCCGATGGCTAGTTGTGAGGCTCCGGCGGACGAGCAGCGGCTCGCCGGGGTGGCCGCAGCCGTCCCCTCGCTTGATGAGGCCGACGCGCTCGCAACGCTGTTCAAGCTGCTCGGTGACGGCTCGCGCGCGCGGTTGCTGTACGCACTGCTGGAGACCGGCGAGCTGTGCGTCGGCGATCTGGCGGCGGTGTTGGCGGTGTCCGAGACGTCGGTGTCGCAGGCGTTGCGGCTGCTGCGCACCTCCGGCGTGGTTCGTAACCGTCGTGAGGGCCGTCATGTGCTCTACCGCCTCGATGATGCGCACGTCCGGGCGTTGCTGGACCTCTCCCGCGAGCACCTGCGGCACACCGGCACGGAGAGCATCGATGGCTGACGGTCACGACCACGGCAGCGCCGCGGTGGCACAACACGCCGGCGCGGCCTACAAGCGGCGACTGCTGGCGGCCTTCTGCCTGATCGGCGGGTTCTTCCTCGTCGAGCTGGTGGGCGGCCTGCTCGCCAACTCGCTGGCGCTGCTGGCCGACGCCGGCCACATGTTCACCGACGTGATCGGCATCGGGATGGCGTTGGCCGCCATCCAGGCAGCCAGCACCCACCGCGCCGACCCGCAACGCAGCTTCGGGCTGTACCGACTCGAGATCCTGGCGGCCTTGGCGAACGCCGTCCTGCTGACCGGCCTGGCCGGCTTCATCCTCTACGAGTCCATCCGGCGGCTGGCCGAACCGCCCGAGGTGCTCGGTCTGCCGATGCTGATCGTCGGCACGCTCGGACTCCTGGTGAACCTGGTCGCGTTCTGGTTGCTGCGCGGCGGCAAGGACGCCTCGCTCAATGTCCAGGGGGCCTACCTCGAGGTCCTAGCTGACCTGCTCTCCTCGGTCGGCGTGGTGACCGCAGCGGTGATCTTGCAGTTCACAGGTTTGACGCGGATCGACTCGATCTTCGCCATCGGCATCGGCCTGTTCATCCTTCCGCGTGCCTGGAAGCTGGGCGGCAAGGCCCTACGGGTGCTGATCCAGGCCGCCCCTGCCGACATCGATGTCGCCGGCATGAACACCGAACTGGCCGAACTCGACGGGGTCGCACACGTCCACGACCTGCACGTGTGGACGCTCACCTCCGGCATGGAGGTCGCTTCCGTCCACGTGCGGCTGCAACCGGGGGCGGACAGCCACCACACACTCGATCAGACACGCGCTCTGCTGCGCACCCGGCACGGGATCGAGCACGCCACCGTCCAGGTCGAACCCGACGAGCACGCCGGCTGCGACGGCTGCGAGACGACCGGCTGGTGAGCGGGCCGACTCGTACCCGGTCGGGGGTAGGCCGTACCCTGCCCGGCATGTCCCCCCGTGATCGTCTCCCTCTGCTGCTGCTGGCGCTGGCCGGCAGCCTCGGCGCGCATCTGGTCGCGCAGCAGCTCGGGCTCGTTCCCGCCCTGCACGGTCTCGCCCCGGCGGTGGTGGTCGCCCTGACCTGCGCCGCCGCCGCTCTGGGTCGCGACAACCATTGGAAGTTTGGGACGGTTGCGACCGTCCAGCTGCCGGTCGCCGCCCTGGTCGAGGTGCTCGTACACAGCCATGCTGGCGTGGCGCCGGCGCCGTCAACGCTGCTCGCACTGCTCGCGCTGCATGTCGTCGGCGTGGCGACTACCAGTCGGGTCGCCGATCTGATGCTCCGGGACCGCGTCCAGGCGCCGGCTCCGCTGCTCCACAGCCGAGCGCCACTCTGGCCGTCTGCGTCACGGATGGTCGACGGCACCATGCTCGTCGGGCCGGCCCTCGGGCGGGGTCCTCCGTCAACGTCGGCCACGTCCCCACCGTCCCTCCTCCGGAGCTGACCGTCTGCTAGCCCCGGAGCCGTCCGGAGCTGCCGATGTCTCCCCTCGCCGCCCGTGCCCGCATGTGCTCGCTCGTCGCCGTCACGCTCCTAACGGCCGGTTGTGCCGGTGCTTCCGTCTCGCCCGATCAGGACGCGACCGTTGGGTCCGACGCCGGGACGTTCGCCGCCCCATCGTCCGACGAACCAGAGCCAGAGGTCGCAGCCATCGCAGCGGAGCTGTGCCGGCTCGCCACCCTCGCTGGCAGCGACCCCGCCGCGGCGGCCGGCGCCTTCGACCACCAGCCGTTGCACGCCGTCGCAGACGAACTCGCGATGACCGACCGCGCCGCTGCCGGTCGGTTGCTGGAGGCCAAGGCACGCGCCGAGGCGCTGGCCCGGGAAGCCGATCCTGACGCCGAGGAGCTCACCGCCGCGCTGGCCGACCTCGCCGCCCGGCTGCCCGACCACCAAGGATGCGACCTGTGAACCCTCTGACTCGCCGTACGGTTGCGGGTGCGCTTCTCGCGAGCGTGACCCTCGCCGGGTGCGCCGGTACTAACGCCACCGAGACCGACGACTCCGACGACGTCCCGCAGTCGGCCGCGGAACAGCCCGTGCGCGTGGCGGTGGCATCTTACGACCTCGCCGTCGGCGAGGACCAGCGGTTCACCGCCGGGCTGCTGTTGACCGACGGCGGGCTCCTCGTGGGCGGCGAGGTGTCGATGGAGCTGTTCTACTTCGGCACCGACGGCACCGGGACGGGCGAGTCGCTCGGCGTCCAGACCGCTCGGTTCCTGCCTGTGCCAGGCATCGAGCCCGACCCGCCCTCCGACGAGCCAACCTTGGCCACCGGGGGCGGCACCGGGGTATATGAGACCTACCTCGACTTCCCCGAGCCGGGCCGCTACGGCGTCGGCGTCCTCGTCGAACACGACGAAGAGACCCTGCAGGGCACCACCACCTTCGACGTCGCGGCCGAACACGCCATCGTCGAGGTCGGCGAGCCCGCCCCGACCGTCGAGAACCCGGTGATGGACGACGACGTCGAGCCTGCAGTCATCGACTCGCGCGCCCGTGACGGCGCCGAGGTCCCCGACCCGCAACTGCACCAGACCACCCTCACCGACGCGGTGGCCGCCGGGAAACGCTCCATCGTGCTGCTCTCCACCCCCGTCTACTGCGTGTCACGATTCTGCGGACCGATCACCGAACAGGTCGAACAGCTCGCCGACGAGACCGGCGACGACGACCTCGCGGTCATCCACATCGAGGTGTGGGAGGACTTCGGGGCCCAACAGCTGCACCCGGCAGCCGCGGCCTGGATCCAGACCGAGACCGGCGGCAACGAACCCTGGCTGTTCGTTGTCGACGCCGACGGAACGGTCCTGGGCCGTTGGGACAACGTCGTCGACCTCGATGCCGTCCGTGACCTGCTCGACCTGTGACCGAAGGCACCCGCATGCACACCGTCCACTCCCGCACCGGTAGGCGTCCCCCCGCCGGCTCGCCGTCGCCTCCATCGCACTCGTCGCACTGTCCGCGGCTGGCTGCGGGGCCAGCCCCGACAGCGGGGCTGCCACGGGCGATGAGCGCGACCTGCTGGCTGACGTCGTGACCGTCGAGATCGACGACCGCTCCCACCTCGACGGCTCCATCGACTACGACCACGAACCCGCCCTCGGTGGCCCGCACAACCCCGCCTGGATCAACTGTGGCCGCTACGACGAGCCGGTCCCCAACGAACTCGCCGTCCACGCACTCGAGCACGGTGCCGTGTGGCTCCCCACCCGCCCCACCTCGCCGACGCCCAACTTCAAGCGGGGCAGGAATTGAACCTGCGACCTCCGGGTTATGAGGGACACCGATGAGGCCGTGCAGATTGCTGCAAAGGCATGCAGCGATCCTCGATCGGATGCGTGTCAGCGTGCCACCTGCGACCCCGGTCGATTGGAGTTGACCCGGCTATCAGGAGCTGCGCATGAACCGGTCAACTCCAGGGTGGCGTGGACAGGTGACAGCCTCGTCTTCCCACCTGCCCGACCGTGCTGGGTTTGGCCTTCGGTTCGCGAGACGGGACGAGCCCAAGTCACGCTCGGCGTGGATGTTCGTCGGTTTACCGGTCAGGTTCGGGGGCGGACTGTTCGAGTTCCATCCCGCGGGTCTCGGGCAGCCAGAAGTAGGCGCCGGCGAGCAGGATCGCGGGCAGGCTGACCGTGATCGCGGCGGCGCGGAAGGTGCCGGTGGCATCGGTGAGGATGCCGAAGACGGCCAGGCCGGTCACGCTGCCGGCCACGGCCGCCGCCGCGACCCAGCCGGCGGCAGTCGCACGGATCGAGGTGGGGAAGATCTCGGAGTCCAATGCCCCACCGGAGGGGATCACTGCGGCGGCAGCGAAGACGGCCAGCAGGTAGCCGAGTGCGAGTTGGGCCTGCCCGTCGCTGTAGGCGATGATCCCACCGGCTCCGAGCAGGATCATCGCGACGGTGGCTGTGCCCCGGCGCCCGGCCCGGTCGGCGGCGAGGCGGCCGGCGAGCAGACCGGCTAGCCCGGTGGGACCAGCGACCAGCACGAGGATGGCCATCTGCCCGGCAGAGGCGCCGAGGATGCGTTCGCCGTAGACGAACAGGTAGGTGAACACCGGCCCGATCACCAGCCCGACCGCGGCCGTGAGCAGCGCCACCAGCAGCAGCCGGGGCAGATGGTGCCGGGGGATGGCGCCCAGCCGGCGCCGCTCCGTCATCGGGGTGGCGTGGAACCGCGGGGTCTCGCGGGCGTGCCGTGCGAGGACGGAGAGCAGCAGCAACGGCACGAGGGCGAGGGCGAACACCCCGCGGAACCCCAGCGTCTCTCCCGCGACTCCGCGCAGCACCGAGATCGCTCCGGTCCCAAGCGAATAGGCGGCACCGACCAGCGCCAGCGCGGCCGCCCGTGAGCGGCTTGCGGTCTGCTCGGCCGCGATCACCCCGGCCAGCGCGTTCGCGCCGGTCAGCAACGGCCGTGCGGCCGCGAGCACGACCACGAACGCCCAGAACACCGTGACCTGGGAGGCAGCGGCGGTGATCGCCAGCCCGGCCAGGGTGCAGCCGAGCATCAACCGGCGGCGTCCGAACCGGTCGGCCAGGCTGGAGACCGGCATGCTCGCCAGCCCGGCCAGGCGGATCACCGCGAGCCCGGTCCCCAACGTGGTGGCGGTCATACCGACCTGGGCCGCGACCCCGCCGCCGGGGACGTCCTGGCCGAACGCTGCGGCGACATCCCCCAGGGTGGCGGTGACCCCGAACTGTGCGAACCCGGCCGCGGCAGCGAACGCCGCGGCGGTCAGCACCGCGGGGTCCCGCCAACCGACCAGCTCCAGCGACGACGCTGCGGCCGACGGCTCGAGGTCATCCATCGCAGGTCTTGCTGGTTTCGATGAGCTGGCAGGAGCCGCCGGCGTCGTCGTCCGCCAGGTCGGTGGTGGCGAACAGGTTGCGGAGCTCATCGCGGGCACGGCATATCCCGGCGATCAGCACGTCACCTTCCTGTCTGCCATACATCAGCGTGCCCCAGCAATGGCGGTCGGCGAGGCTGCGGCCGACACGGCAGCATCCGCGGCGGTCGACCACACCCCTACCGTGAGCGTCGCGATCGCGATCCCCACGGCGATCGCGAGCCAGAAGGCGACGGTGCGCCCGTCCATCTCGGCCCGCAGCCACGACCACCCCTGGTCGGTCGGCGGCGAGGCAGCAGCACTGTCGGCAAACACGACCCCAGGTGCGTGCGCATGGTCGTGCGAGCTCGGCGCGGTTCTTTGAGTTTCGGCATCGTGGCCGGTTCGGCGCAGCAGCCGGCCGGCGAACGAGTTGGTCAGCACCGCGGTCACCGAGGCGACCATCGCGACCATCGCCCAGATCGGGTGCACGAACCCGGTCGCGGCCGCCGGCACTCCGATGCCGTTGAACACGAACGCGAGTGCGAGGTTCTGCCTGGTCTTGGCGTAGGAGTGCATCCCGATGTCGCGGGCGTCCATGACCGCGCCGAGCTGTTCGGCCATGACCACGATGTCGGCCGCTTCGATGGCGATGTCGGTGCCCGCCCCGATCGCGATGCCGACGTCGGCCTGTGTCAGCGCGGGCGCGTCGTTGATGCCGTCACCGACCATCATCACCCGCTCGCCGTTGTCCTGGAGCCGGCGGACCTCGGCGGCCTTGTCGGCCGGCAGGACCTCGGCACGGACCTGATCGATCCCGACTTCGGCGGCGACCGCCTCGGCGGTGCGCTGGTTGTCGCCGGTGAGCATCACCGGGGTGATGCCGGCCTGCGTGATGCGCCGGACCGTGTCGGCCGCGTCGGGCTTGACCTCGTCACCGATGCCGATCAGCCCGAGCAGCCGGCCGCCGTGGGCCACGCCGATGACCGTCAGCCCGGCCGCTTCCAGCCGCTTGAGCTCGTCGGCGACCGCAACGAGCGCCACGTCCCGCTCGTCCAGGAAGCCGGGCTTGCCGACCAGCACGCACCTGCCGGCGACGCTCGCCTCGATACCCCGGCCCGGGTGGGCCTCGAACTCCTCGGGGAAACTCACCTCGATGCCACGCCGTTCCGCGGCGTCCTCGATGGCACGGGCCAACGGATGCTCGCTGGCCGATTCGGCGGAGGCCGCCACCGCCAGCACCTCGCCGTCGTCGTGGCCATCCATGACGACGACGTGGCGGACCGAGGGCCGACCGACGGTGATGGTGCCGGTCTTGTCCAGCACCACGGTGCCCAGCTGACCCATCAGCTGGAACGCCTCCCCGGAGCGCATCAGGATCCGCTGCCGGGCAGCCTCGCCACCGCCCCGGATCATCGCCAGCGGAGTCGCCATCCCCAGGGCGCACGGGTAGCCAAGGACCAGCACCGCCAGCGCCGCGAACGTGGCCCGGAAGAAGTTCGGGTCGCCTCCGAACAGCAACGGCCCGACCGTCCACGCCAGGAACCCGCCGGCGGCGACGATCAGCACCGTCGGCACGAACCAGGCCAGGACGCGATCGACCAGCTGCAGCACCCCGGGCCTCAGCGCCCGGGCCTGCTCGATCGAACGGGCGACCTGCGCGAGGAACGACGCACCGCCGACCCGACGCACCTCGACCAGTAGCGTGCCGGACTGGTTGATCGACCCGCCGGTGACCTCGTCGCCGACGGTCTTCTCGGCGGGGATCGGCTCACCGGTGATCAACGACTCGTCCACCACCGATCCGCCCTCAATCACCGAGCCGTCCACGGGGATGGACTCGCCCGGGCGCACCCGCACCCGCTCGCCCACCGCCACCTCGTCGACCGGCACGTCGTGTTCGCGGCCCTCGCGCACGACCCGGGCGGTGTCGGGCTGCAGGTCCATCAGCGAGCGCACCGCCTGCGACGAGCGGGTGCGCACCACCATCGACGCGTAGTCGGACAGCAGGTGGTAGGCGGTGATGAACACCGCCACCGCGAAGAAGTGGCCTGCCGGGAACCGCTCGGTGACGAACATCCCCAGCAGCCCACCGGCCAGCCCGGCGAACGCCCCGAACTCCAGCAGTACGTGCTGGTTCAGGATCCCCCGGCGCAGCGACGCCCACGCCATGCGCTTGATGAACCAGCCCGTGACGAACATCGTCTGCAACGCGAGCGTGAGCATCACCCACGGCAGCAGCGGGTGGGCCAGGACCGTGAAGAACGGATCCATGCCGGTGAACATCAGCCCCAGCGCGAGCGCCGACAGCCCACCAGCTCCCAGCAGCCGGCCACGGCTCACCCGCAGTTCGCGCTCCTCGTCCTCGAAGGAGGCCACCTTGTCCGGATCGCGGTAGGTGAACCCGACCCGCTCGAGGGTGGCACGCAGCTCGTCCTCGCCGAGCTTGGACGGGTCGTAGCGAACGAGTCCCTCCTCGTGCGCCAACGACACCCCGACCTCGTGGACCCCGTCGAGCCGCCGGTAGGCCTTGTGGATCGTAGAGGTGCAGAACGAACACGACATGCCGCCGATCTTCGCGCGGAAGATCGCCTGCTGCGGTGTCTGTGTGTCCTGCGCCTGCGTGGCGGAGTCGCCTGGTGCGTGGCGGGTCATGCGGGCTCGAATCCCGCCGCTCGAATCCCCTCACGGAGATCGTCGTCGGAGACACGTGACGGGTCGAAGCGCACCTCGACCGCGGCCGCCTCGAAGTCGGCGTCGGCCTTGATCACGCCTTCAATCTGGCGCAGGCTTCCGCCGAGGTTGTCCGCACAGCCCGAGCAGTGGAACCCGCGCACCGGATAGGTCATCGTGCGTATCGCCGCCATGTCGCCCTCCGAACCATCGTGTCTGGGATCTCATCCTGGCTGGGATCGCCGAAACGACCGTACGGCTTCCAGTGGCTGGAAGGTCAACCCGTGATCAGCGGACTGGAGTCAACGGGGAGGCCAAGCCACCGCGTCCGGGCCGACCGCGCACAACACCGCGAGGCCGTCGTCGACGCCCCCGACCCACAGCATCCAACGGTCGGCACGCCGCTGGCCCTCGACGGTGACCGCGACCGCCGCGTCCAGCTTCCATGCGGGCACGCCATCGATCACCACGACCTCGCCGGTGACCTGTTCGCGCACCGGATCTGCATCGGCCCCGTAAATGCGGAACATCTCACCCGCGGCGAGCAGGTTCGCGTCCTCGAACGACCCCGCACTCGGCGTGTCCGCATCTGCCTGCGGGGAGCGGCAGCCGGCCACGTCGGGTAGCACGGACGCACCGTCGGCCGACACCGACTCGACGCCTCCACCACAGGACGCCGCGAGCAGCGCCAGTGCGGCGACGGCCAGCCCGACCCGACGGCGCCGCACAGGTCTCTGCGGCTGAGGCCTGGTCACGTCGCGGCAGGCCGGTGCACCCCACCGGCGGCGGCGTTGACGCCTTCTGCCAGGGTCGGGTGGACGTGGATGGCGCGACCGATCTCGCCGTAGGGGACGTTGGCTGCCATGGCGACGACCGCCTCGTGGATCAGGTTGCCGGCGTCGGGCCCGACGATGTGGCAGCCCAGGATCGCATCGCTGGTCGCATCCGCCACGAAGGTGATGAACCCGCGGGTCTCGCCGATCGCCCTGGCCTTCGCCACGCCGGCGAACTGCTGGGTGCCAACCGCAACGTCATGCCCGACTGCGCGGGCCTGCGTCTCGGTGAGCCCGACGGCGGCGACCTCCGGGTCGACGAACACCGCGCGCGGCACGATGCGTCCCGCGATCGAGGTGTCCTGGGACTTGAACACGGTGCGGTACGTGACCTCGGCGTCGTCGCGGGCCGTGTGGGTGAACATGTCCGCGCCACGCAGGTCACCCAACGCCCAAACATCCTCAACCCCGGTGTGGAGCCGGTCGTCGACGTCGAGATAGCCGCGGTCATCGAGTTCGACGTCGAGGTGCTCGAGCCCGAGATCGTCGGTGTTCGGGGTCCGGCCGGCAGCGAGCAGCAGATGGCTGCCGACCACGTCGGTCGTCTCCTCGCCGGTGCAGGCGATGCGGACGTTGTCGCCGTCCGGTGCGACCGCGACACACTCGGTGCCGGTCAGCACCTCGATGCCCTCTGCGGTGAACGCCTCCGCGACGACCTTGGAGATCGCCGGGTCCTCGGCTGGTAGCAGCCGGCCGGCGCGCTGCACGATCGTGACCCGCGCGCCGAAGCGGGCGAACATCTGGGCGAACTCGACCCCGATGAACCCACCACCGACCACCAGGAGATGCTCCGGCAGCTCACGCAGATCGAGGATCGACCGGGAGGTCAGGTAGGCCACACATTCCAGCCCGTCGATGGGCGGCAGCGCATCCCGGGTGCCGGTGTTGAGGAAGATCCGGTCGGCTTCGATCGTCGAGCCGGCGACCTGCAGCCGTCGGCGACCGACGAACCGGCCATGGCCCTCTACCAGCTCGAGATCGCCGGACCTGCCGACCGCTTTGTAGGAACCGGACCGGATCGACTCCACCGTGCGGTCCTTGCGGTCAACCACCTCGGGCAGCGATACCCGAGGTGCGTCGGTGTGCACGCCGAACTCTGCGGCGCGGCGGACCTGGTGGGCGATCTTCGCGGACGCGATCATCGTCTTGGTCGGGATACAGCCGCGGTTCAGGCACGTCCCGCCCAGCAGTTCACGTTCCACGAACGCGGTCGTGCCGTGCCGGGACGCCCGCAGCGCCAACGGCAGTCCCGACATGCCGCCACCGATCACCAGAGTGCCGAACCGCCGCACCGTCACCTTGTCTCCTCAACGCGCAACCGAGCCCCGTTCACGTCAACGCGTCCCGGAGCTGCGCAAGGCTCGGCGAGCCCTGCGGACCATCAGGGGTCGCGTACATCCGGCATGCCAGTCCGGTCGGCTCGTCCCCGGTCGCGAACGGGTCGGCGCCGTCGACCAGCACCGTCGGCGATCCGGCGAACTCCAGACGCTCAGCCTCCTCGGGGGACTCCACCTGCTCGTAAGCGAGCGTGAACCCGAGCTCGTGTTCCAAGCTGCGTAGCCGTCGGTCGGTGACCTCCCAGTTCGGACACCCATCGAAGTACCGCAGCGTCACACCCGTCATCAGCGAGCCTCCGAGCCCGTGTCCAGTACCGTGACGCTACGGCTTCCACCACACTGGAAGGTCAAGAGGAGACTCGGATGTTGATCGGCGAGCTCGCTGCCGCCGCCGGCGTGAGCACCAAGACGCTGCGGTTCTACGAAGCCGACGGGCTGCTCCCCGAACCCGACCGGACCCCGGCCGGCTACCGCGACTACGCCGACACCGCGATCGATCGGGTGGGCTTCATCCGCCAGGCGCAGAAGGCCGGCCTCACGCTCGCCCAGATCCGCGAGGTCCTCACGATCCGCGACGGCGGCCAACCGCCCTGCCACCACGTCAGCGAGCTCGTTGAGCGCCGGCTCGTCGACGTCAACAAGCGGCTGGTCGAACTCCAGCACACCCGCACCGAGCTACTCGCCCTGCGCGAGCGACTCGACACGCTCGACCCTGCCGACTGCCATGACGACATCTGCATCGCCGTACCAGATCCCGACCGTGACGACTGACCAGCGTCTCGCGCCAACTGATGCCACGGATGCCCTTCGACCAGGAGCGACCGTCGTCGACTGCTCCAGACGGTCGGCGGTCGGAGACACGAGCTGGACGTCGGTGGCGGCGAGCTGGAGCGATGGTTCGCGCGACCAACCAGCCTTTCCGCTACACAGTCGTAGTAGTACACTCATGGTGTCGGAGCGATGCCCCGCGGCGATCACGACGGTGCTCGTTGGTTGGGAGCTCTCCGACAGCGCCTCACACAAGGCGGTCCGAGGTGGGAGACGAGACCGGGCGACGGCAGCCAGCGTTGCGGCCGATGGAGCGCCGCACGTTCCTGCGCTACAGCCTGGTGGGCGCGACCAGTGCCGGGCTCGGCGGGTTCGCGCTCAGCTCGCTCGGGTTCCTGTGGCCGCGTCCGGGCGACGAGTTGACAGGCGAGGTCGCGATGGGCGACGTCGACGAGCTGCTTGAGCAGATCATCTCCGAGCGGGCTCCTGTGCGGGTGCCAGCGGCCGGGGTCTCGATCCTGGTGTGGGACCCGAGCGTGTCCGCCGCACGGCGCAACTACGGCGAGCACCATCGGGCGGTCATCGATGACACCACGGCGCTGATGGCGGTCGACTCGGCCAACTGCCCGCACCTGGGGTGCGCGGTGCCGTGGTGCCAGAGCTCGCAGTGGTTCGAGTGTCCCTGTCACGGGTCGCGCTACAACCGGTGGGGTGAGTGGACCGGCGGGCCCGCCCCGCGTGGGCTGGATCGCTTCCCGTCGTTCATCGACGAGACCACCGACCAGTTCGTCGTCGATCTCGGCACCCTTCTGGCCGGGACGGCGCGGACCGCCAACACGCTCGAGCAGAACCCCGAGGGACCCGCGTGCGTGAACGTGTGACCGCCGTCACGTTCCCGCCGCACGCTCACGTTCTGGGTCCGCGGCCCACCGGAAGAAGATGACCGCGATGGCACTCCACAGGATCGCGGTGCCGCCGAGCTTCATGACCACACCGGCGATCTGCTGGTCGGTGACCGGGTCGATGCCGGGCGGTTTGGGCAACGCGGCGTAGGCGGCGAAGACCGGGGCCGCCGCGAAGGTGAGGTACGCGGCGGGGACGATAGGGATCAGCGACTGGAGGAACAGGTAGCCGATCTGGACCGGCGGGCCGTAGCGGGGCAGCGACGGCAGCGGTTGGACGACCGGCCACCACAGCACCAGTCCTGTGCCGATCCACAGCGCGTGCATCGCCAGGTGAACGAGGTCGTGACGCAGGTAGAGGGTGACCACAGGGTCGAGGTGACTGACCACCACGACCGTGCTCACGACCAGCCAGGCGTTCCACGGCCGGGCCAGCATGCGCACCAGACCTCGCAGCCAGCACGGTCCAAGCCCCCGAGCGATCATCCAGGCGGGCAGACCCCTCAGCAGCGGCAGCGGGGCCAACATCGCGAGCAGCAGGTACTGGACCATGTGGACCGACAGCAGCGAGTTGTCGCTGAGGTCGTCGATCGGCCAGTCGAGCGCGACCCAGACCAGCGCGAGGCCGACGAGGAAGTGGGCGACGTGCCGACGAGGGACGGGTCGGCCGGTGCGATGGCGGTGGCGTCGGAGCGCGGCGGCGTACAGCCCGACCAGGCCGGCGACCAGCGCCCACACCTCCGGATGCGGGTGGTACGCGAGCAGCTCCGCCCATGACGTCACGCCCCAACCTTCCGATCCCGGATCATCACACGCCGCTCGACATCTACTACAAAAGCCTAGTAGCATCAGTTCAGGTGGTCGCGGTCTCGACTCAAGGAGCGGCAGCGTGAAACGATGCTTGGACTGGCGGGTCGGAGCAGGGTTGGCCGGCATCGGTATAGCGGTCTGGGTGTTGGCCCCGCAGTGGACGGCTGCGGTGTTGCCGCTGCTGATCGTTGCGGCCTGCCCGCTCATGATGCTGGTCATGATGCCCATGATGATGCGCGGGCGGGGATCGTCGCCGACGCCAGCGCCCGGCGCCACGGCGCAGACCGGCGGCCAGGTCGCCCAGTTGCGACGGCAGCTTGCCGACCTGCGGGCGCAGGAGGAGGCGGTGCTGGTTGAGCTGACCCAGCTGGCAGCACATGACGACACCGCGGACACGCCCGGCTCCAGCGGTGTGGCCGACGCCGCGAACACGCAGATGGCGCCTCCGGACGACCGTGCCGCGACCGCCCATCCGTCCGGGGCGCCGACAAGCGGATGACGCCGAAGACGCGGACTGCCCGCAGCACCCGCGCGCCCGTGCGCTCGCGCACGCCGTCCCGTCGGCAGCCCGGCCGTGCGGGTGGACGACGAGCCAGGCTGGTGATCGCCCTGGTTGCGGCGGCAACGGCGGCAGCCGTGCTATGGATGGCGCTTGGGTCTTCGACAGACACGCAGGCCGCGGGCGAGCCGGTCGAGCGGTTCATGCACCTCCATGGGCTCGAGATCGCGCCATGGGCACCGGACGAGGTGTACGTCTCGACCCATCAGGGGCTGATCCGCATCGACGAGGATGGGGCGTGGCGGTTCGTGAGCGAGGAGCCGCACGACTTCATGGGCTTCGCCGCCAGCCCCACCGACCCGCACACCTTGTATTCCAGCGGCCACCCGGCCCAGGGCAGCGGGCTCGCGAACCCGATCGGGTTCATGGTCTCCACCGATGCCGGAGCGACCTGGACACCACGGTCGCTGGAGGGGCAGGTCGACTTCCACGCCATGGCGGTCCAGCCGGGCGACGGGCAGGTGATCTACGGCTGGGACGCCACCGGCGGCGGCCTGTACCGCAGCACCGACGGCGGGCACAGCTGGCAGACGGTGGCCGCCCCGCAACTCGACGCAGCGGGCGGCGCACTGAGCCTCGCTGTGCACCCCGCCGATCCCGACCGGCTGCTGGCCGGAACCTCCGCCGGCCTGCTGGAGAGCCACGACGGCGGCAGCACCTGGTCACCGCTGCTGGAGCTGCCAGTGAGCGCCGTGCTGACCGTCGCGGACGATCCGGAGCGGCTGCTGGCCTACGCCGCGACCCCCGACGACGGGCTGGTGGAGAGCCGCGATGGCGGCGAAACCTGGGCCCCGCTGGGGCTGGTGGTCCACGACGACGCGGTCGGTCATCTGGCGGTGCATCCCGCCGACCCGGACATCATCTATGCGGGCACCTTCGGCGAGGACCTGCACCGAACGCGCGACGGTGGCGGCAGCTGGGAGCAGCTCGCGGACGCAGGCCGACCCCATTGACCTGAGCTCTGGGCCACGTCATAGGTGTCGTACGTGCACCATTTTGCTCAAACTACTACCTATAGGTAGTTTCTGGCTGAGTGTGAAGCGAGGGCCCGAGCGAGGCGCCCGCCCCCCTGTACCGCATCGGATGAGAGGAGCGCACGTCTCTCAGCCATCGACCGCCACCGGTGACGGAGCACGACCGTCCGCCGCCGACCACGGCGGTGCCGGCCGCCGTTCCGAACCGCTGTTGCTGGCAGCGCCGCCGGAGGGTCCAGGCGTGCCGGTGGTCCGGCTCGAGCAGGTGGCGGTCCGGCTTGGACCGGCTCGGATCCTCGATGGTCTGGACCTGCAGCTGGCCGCGGGAGAGGCCATAGGTCTGGTCGGACCCAATGGATCGGGCAAGACCACCTTGCTGCGGTTGCTGGCGACCCTGCAGCCGCCGGACGCGGGCACGGGGCAGGTGCTGGGTGCCGCCCTCGGCAGCCACGAGACGCTGCGGGTGCGGCCACACATCACCCTGGTCGGGCACGCCCCCGCGCTGCACCCACAGTTGAGCCTGGAAGAGAACCTGAGGTTGGTGGCCCGGCTGGCTGACGTCCCGAGCGGCCGGGTCCACACGTCACTGAAGGCGGTCGGGCTCGTGGCGGCGCGCGAACGGCCGGCACGACACTGCTCCCAAGGGATGCTACGGCGCACCGACCTCGCCCGGACGCTGATCACCCAGCCGGCGCTTCTGCTGCTGGACGAGGCCCATGCGAGCCTGGACGCGGCGTCGGCAGGGCTGATCGAGCTGCTGGTCGCAGAGGTCACCGCCCGGCGCGGGGCGGCCGTGGTGGTCTCGCACCAGCCCGAGCGGTTGGCGGGGGTGGTCGACCGGCTCGTTGCCCTCGAGGCAGGCCGGCTGGTTGGTGGCGAGGTGCCCCGATGAGTCTCGCAGACACGGTGCCGGCAACAGCACCGCACCGGGCGCCGTTCGGGCGGCAGGTGGCCGAGTTGGTGCGGCGGGATCTGGTCGTGGAGGCCCGAGCGCGCGAGGCGCTGCTGGTGACCTTCCCGTTCGGGGCAGCAGCGCTGCTGGTCGTGCCGCTGGCGGTCGGCACCGACCTGGCACTGCTGCGGCAGCTGGGCCCGGGCCTGTACTGGACGGTGCTGCTGCTGTTCGGCGCGCTGGTAGCGCTGCGACACAGCGCTGAGGAAGCGCCGGCCGAACGCGACCTGCTCGCCCTGCTCGGTGTCGACCCGGAAGCGCGGTTCGTGAGCCGGGTCGCCTCCAGCACGGTGCTGCTAGGCGCGTTCCAGCTGCTGCTGGCACCGGTCGCGATCGTGCTCTACGACCCCGCGCTGACCGGATGGTGGTGGTGGGTCGCGACCGTCCCACTGGTCGCCGTCGGGGTGGGGCTCGTCGGCACACTGGCCACCGGATTGACCCGCAACCTCGGCGAGCGCACCAGCCTCGCGTCGCTGCTGGTCGTCGTGCTGGCACTGCCGCTGCTGCTGGCCGCGACCCAGATCCTCGAGTCCGCCCGGTTCGGCGTCCGGCCGTGGGCGTGGCTGGGGCTGCTGATGCTGGTCGACCTGGTGCTGTCCATCGCCGGGTTGCTGTCGGCCCGCACCCTGGAGGAGGCACCGGCATGAGACCCACCGCCTGGCTCGATGTCGCCGCCGCCGGAGGGCTCACCGCCGGGCTGCTGGCCGCGACGGCCGCCCCACCCGACCGGCTGCAGGGGGAGCTGCAGCGGCTGATGTACGTCCACGTGCCCTCTGCGTGGCTGGCCTACCTCGCGTTCGCGGTGACGCTGGTGGGCAGCGCCGGCTGGTTGCTGCGCCGCCGGGAACGTTGGGACCGGCTGGCCGGCGCATCGGCCGAAATAGGGGTGTTCTTCACCGGCCTGACGCTGGTGACCGGCTCGATCTGGGCAAAGCCGGTGTGGGGGGTGTGGTGGACCTGGGATCCCCGGCTGGTGACCACCGCGCTGCTGTTCTTCATCTACCTCGGCTACCTCGCACTGCGGCGCAGCATCGTCGATCCGCAGGCCCGCGCCACACGCGCCGCGGTGTTGGGGGCCGTCGCGTTCGTGCAGGTCCCGATCGTGCACCTGTCGGTGGTGTGGTGGCGCACCCTGCACCAGCCGCCGACGGTCATCCGCCCCGGGGGCCCCTCGATGGACGGTGACATGCTCGCCGCGCTGCTGGTCAACCTCATCGCCTTCACCCTTGTGTACCTGGCGCTGCTGCGGCGCCGGATCGCGCTCGCCCGGCTCGGTGAAGAGGCCGAACGGCACCTATCCGGCCAGGAGCAGCCGCTGGCTGGCGAGGCCATCACCGGCCCGACCCTCGAAGGAGTGCACGACGATGGCTGACTGGATGTGGGTGGCGGCCGGCTACGGCGTCGTGTACGGCGCCATGGCCGGCTACGCGATCACGCTGGTCCACCGCCAGCGTCTCGCCCGTCGCCGCGCGGCCGCAGCGCCCACGGCGCGACGATGACCCGCCAACCCTCTGCGAACACAGCGGGGCGTCGATGGCGCTACCGGGCGTTCGTCCTGCCGGCGGCTGGGCTCGCCGCCGTGCTGGCGGGCGTGCTCGTGTTCGGCAACCTCAACCAGAGCCTCGTGTACTACCTCGAGCCGGCCGAGATGCTCGAACGCCGGGGCGAGCTCGCTGACGGGCAGCGGCTACGGCTGGGTGGCGAGGTGGTGGCCGGCAGCGTGGCCGAGACCCCAGACGGTGTGCGGTTCATCCTCGGGGACGGCCGCGCGACCGTGCCCGTGGTGCACCGCGGCAGCGCGTCCCAGCTGTTCCAGGAGGACATCTGGGTGGTGATCGAAGGCGCGTGGAGCAACGAGGTGTTCGCCTCGGACACGCTGATGGTGATGCATGACGAGGTGTACCAGCCACCGGTCGACGGCTACCGACCACCGCCGGACGGCGATCCTCCGGCGATCGAGGGTGCGCCCGTCAGGCTGGAGGGGGCCGACTCGTGATCGCCTGGATCGGCTCTGCCGGGGTACTGCTCGCGTTGGCGGGCGCCGTCGGACTGGTAGCCGCCGGAGCGGTCGCGCTGCGCGGTAGTTCAACGCTGGCGCGGCGCGCCTTGCGGCCGATGGCGGGCCTGCTGCTGGCCGGCGCGATCGTGGCGATGGGCGCGTTGGAGGCCGCGCTGTTGCTGGATGACTTCTCGCTGGCCTACACGGCTCGCAACCACTCCAGCCAGACCCCGCTGCTGTTCACGATCGCGACGGCGTGGGCGGCGCTGGAGGGTTCGATCGTGCTGTGGGGGCTGGTGCTGGCCGGGTTCACGTGGGGAGTCGCGCGCACCGTCGGTCCCGATGATCGGCTCGGGGCCGGGGCGCTGGCGGTCATGGGGTTGGTGGCCGTGTTCTTCTTCGGGATCATGGCGTCCGTCGCCGACCCATTCGTGGTCATCGACCCGGTCCCGGCCGACGGGCCCGGCCCCAACCCGCTGCTGCAGAACCATCCGCTGATGGCGCTCCACCCGCCGTTGCTCTACCTCGGGTTCGTCGGGTTCACGGTCCCGTTCGCGTTCGCGATCTCAGCGCTTGTGGTCGGCGACGCCGGGTCGCGCTGGTTGGCGCGGACCCGCCGGTGGAACCTGCTCGCGTGGAGCTTTCTGACTGCCGGGATCGTGGCCGGAGCATGGTGGTCCTATGAGGTGCTCGGGTGGGGTGGCTACTGGGCCTGGGACCCGGTCGAGAACGCGTCGCTGCTGCCGTGGCTGACCGGCACCGCGCTGATCCACTCGGCGGTGGTTCAGACCCGCCGCGGGATGCTGCAAGCGTGGAACGTGGCGCTGGCGATCGCCACCTTCGCGTTGACGATCCTGGGCACATTCCTGACCCGCTCGGGGGTGATCGCCTCGGTGCACAGCTTCACCGAATCGCACATCGGTCCGGTGTTCCTGGCCTTTCTGGTGGCGGTGCTGGTCGGCGGCTACGGGCTGTTCGCCACCCGCGCCCACCTGGTGGCCGGAGCCCCCCGGCTCGAGTCGCTGGCCAGCCGCGAGGGCGCGTTCCTGCTCAACAACCTGCTGTTGACCCTGTTCGCGGTCACCGTGCTCATCGGCACGCTCTACCCCATCTTCGTGGAGGCCGCCAGCGGCGTGCAGGTGTCGGTCGGCCGGCCGTTCTTCGACCGCACGACCGTCCCGATCGCGCTGGTGCTGCTGCTCGCGATGGGGGTGGGCCCGCTGCTGCCCTACCGGCTCGCCCGCGCCGGGGTGGTGTGGCAGCGGGTGCGCATCCCCCTGCTGGTGGGGATCGCGGCCGGCGCCGTGCTCGTGCTGGCCGGAGTGCGCACCACGGGAGTGGTGCTGGTGGCGATCCTGGCCACGGCGATCACCACGGCGATGCTGCGCCAGTTCGTGATCTCGACCCGGGCGCTGGCCAAAGGCCCGACCAACCGTTGGCGGGCCGCGTGGGAGGTCCCGCGACGCAACCCCGGCTACTGGGGCGGGCAGCTGTCCCATCTCGGGATCGCCGTTGCGGCGGTCGCGATCGCGGTGTCGGGCAGCTTCGGGACCATCACCTCGGTCTCGCTCGACGCCGGCGGCAGCGCACCGGCCGGCCCCTACACCCTGACGCTGGCCGGCACCTTCGAGCGTGACGAGGGCAACCGCATCGCCCACGGGGCCGCCATCGAGCTGCGTCGCGACGGGCGCACGCTGACCGTGCTCGAGCCGGCCATCAACGAGTACCGCAACCAGGTCCAGCCGATCGGTACCCCGGCGGTGTGGACCGGGCTCACCCAGGACGTCTACGTGGTCGTCTCATCGCTGGGCAGCGACCAGGTGACCCTCGAGGTGCGCCGCTTCCCGTTCAAGTATCTGCTGTGGGTCGGTGGCTTCCTCGCGGCCGCCGGCGGTCTGTGGGCCGTGTGGGGTCGCCGCTCGGCCCGCCACGCCGACGCGGCGGCCGTCGTCGCGGACACCGGGGAGGGGTCCGGTGAGTGACCGGCTGACCGGGCGCCTGATCGCCGTGGCCATCGCGGCCCTGCTCGGTGTCGTCGTGGTCGGGCTGGCCAGCGCCCCGCCGGCCGAGCCTGACCGGGCACACGCGTTGGCCGAACGGCTGCGCTGCCCCACCTGCGACAGCGTGTCGGTGGCCGAGTCGCCGTCGGAAACGGCACGGGCCATGCGCCAGACGATCGAGGAGCAAGTCGCCGACGGACGCAGCGACGAGGACATCATCGGCTACTTCGTGGCCCGCTACGGCGAGTGGGTCCTGCACGACCCGCCGGTCGGGGGCCGGACCTTGCTGGTGTGGGTCCTGCCGCCGCTGGCGCTGATCCCCGGCGTGCTCGCGATCCTGCGCCGACGCCGGCAACTGCCGGCTGCGGACGTCTCCGACGAGGTCCGGGCGGCGGTCGCCGCCGAACTCGCCCGCTGTGCGGACGAGGCCGAGTGGTCCGACGCGGAGTGGTCACCGGGAAGGTCGCCCCGGGCCGACGCCGGGGAGTTGTGATCCGTGGCGCCGACCCGCACAGCCCTCGAACAGCGCAAGCAACAGGCGCTGCGCGACCTGCGCCAGCTCGACGCCCAGGTCCGCGCCGGCGAGATCGACCAGCCCGCCGCCGACCGGCTGCGCACCGTCTACGAGGCAGAGGCAGGCGCGGCCATCACCGCACTGGCGGACGCCGACATGGCCTCTGCCGGTCCCACCGGCAGCGCGCCGGACGACCCGACCTCGCAGGCCGAGGAGCCGGCAGCCACACGCAGCCGCGCACGCTCGCGCCGACCGAGCCGGCGCGTGCTAGCCGGTGTCGGGTTCGTGCTCGCGGGGATCATCGGCATCGGGCTCGCGCTTGGCGACACGGTCCTGCCCCGGCCCCCCGGCGCGTTCATCACCGGCGTCGAGGTCGGTGGGCCGCCCCTGGACGACCCGACGGTGGACATCGGACGGCTCGAGGCCGCCGTGGAGGCCTTCCCGGACCTGACACCGATGCGGCTGCAGCTGGCCCACCGCTACCTCGAGCAGCAGGAACTCGACGCGGCACTCGAGCACTATCTCGCGGTCCTGGACCGCGAGCCGCACCCCGAAGCGCTGTCGCGTGTCGGCTGGATCACCTTCCTGTCCGGCGAACCGCAGCTGGCCGCCCAGCTACTCGAGGAGAGCCTCGCCCGCGAGCCCGACGATCCCATCGCGACCTGGTTCCTCGCCAACGTCCGGCTCTACGGGCTCGACGACCCAGCCGGCGCGGTGCCGCTGCTCGAGGACCTGCTCGCCCGCGATGACCTGCCGGACCAGGCCCGGTCCGAGGTCGGTGCCGCGCTGGACGAGGCGCGTGACGCGGAGGCCAACCGATGACCGCGGTCAACGATCCCGTCACGGCACCGCGACGTGTCCGCGTTGTGCGCTGGACGGCGTATGCGGTGGTCATGGTCGCCGTCGGTGTCGGCGCCATCTTCGGCGCCCGCCTCGGCACCGACCCGACGGTGATCGACTCCCCGCTCATCGGCGAGCCCGCCCCCGAGGTCACGCTGCCCTACCTCGACCGTGACGGTGAGCTGTCGCTGGGCGAGCTGCGCGGTCAGGTCGTGGTGGTCAACTTCTGGGCATCGTGGTGCGTGCCGTGCCGTGAGGAGCACGCCGACCTGCTTGCGGCCTCCGGCGCCTACCAGGCGGACGGGGTGCGGTTCGTCGGGGTCGTCTTCCAGGACCGGCCCGAACAGGCCATCGCGTTCCTCGATGAGCTCGGTTGGGGCTACGACTACGTTACCGACCCCGGTTCGCGAGCTGCGGTCGAGTTCGGGGTCTTCGGGATCCCCGAGACCTACTTCATCGACCCCGATGGGACCGTGGCCGCCAAGATCATGGGCGCAGCCGACTTCGCGCTGCTGTCTCGCACCCTCGATGACATCCTGGCCGGCGAGACGCCGGGCCAGCAGCGCGGTGGCGAACGCTGGCGTCAGCCGGGAGGGTGAACCGTGGAGCTGGTCGCCCTCGCGTCGCTGGCGCTGGTCGCCGGGGTGGTCTCGTTCACCGCCCCGTGCACGCTGCCGCTGCTGCCCGGCTACGTCGCCTACGTCTCCGACCTGTCGCTGGGCGGCCACAGCGATGGTTCGTCCGGCCGGCGCGTGTGGGCTGGAGCTCTGTTGTTCGCCGCCGGGTTCACGCTCGTGTTCACCGTGATGGGCGCCAGCGCAACGGCAATGGGTTGGTTCCTCGCCCGCAACGCAGTGTGGTTCGAGCGAGTCGCTGGCGGGATCATCATCGTCATGGGGCTGGTGTTCGCCGGGGCCCTGCCGCTGCCAGGGCTCGGGCGTGAGCGGCGCCTCGATCTCCACCGGTTCGGTCGTGGCCCCCAGTCCGCGCTGCCGCTGGGAGCCGCGTTCGCGCTGGGCTGGACGCCGTGCGTGGGCCCGGTCCTTGCCAGCATCCTGCTCACCGCCGGCACCCAGACCACCGTCGGCCGGGGCGCCCTGCTGCTCGCCGTCTACTCGGCCGGACTCACCCTGCCGTTCCTGTGGGTGGCGGCCGGCGTCCACCGCGGCGCGGTCCGCATGGGCTGGCTCCGCCGCAATTCTCGCCGCATCGAGCTCGCCGGCGGGCTGCTGCTCGTCGCAATGGGCATCGCGATCGCCACCGGCGGGTGGGCGCTGCTGATGAGCCGGATGCTGTCCTGGTACGCCCGTCTGGGATGGCCACCGATCTAGCAGCCGCTGGCCCTCGGAGTTCCTCACGCAACCGATTAGGCGCGCGTCGGGCCGTGCGGCGCGGACCGCGGGATGTTGTCTCACTCGACGGTCAGGGTTCCTTCCATCCCTGCCTCGCGGTGGCCAGGAATCGAGCAGTAATACGTGTAGGTGCCAGGCTCGAGCTCGACCGTGCCGGTCGCCGTCTCACCGCCATCGGCTGCGACGACCTCGACGTCACCGAGCTCCTCGATCGTGAACGTGTGCGGGGCTGCGGGCTCGGAGGTGAGCTCGATCGTCACCTCGCCGGAACCCACCGTCAACTCAGCAGGATCGAACGCGAGCCCATCGGTGCCCACCACCTCGACGGGACCCTCGGCGCTCTCCGCGTCGGGCTCGCTCCCATCACACCCCGCGAGCGTGAGGGCCCCGATCAGCAGCATGGGCACCAGGGATGCTTTTCGCATCATCGACTGCCTCCTTGGTCGGCGTCGGCGGTCGGGCTCCATCGTTGCCGCGGGGCGCAGTCCGGCCGGTCAAGACCGCAGCGTCCGGCGGCGTTCCTCGAATTCATCGCGGTCGATCTCGCCACGTGCGAAACGCTCTTCGAGGATGCGGAGCGCTTCCGTGTGGCCGCGCTCAGGGTTGTCGCCGCCTGGCCCGCGGACAGCACGCGCGAGCAACACGATGCCGGCCACGATCGCGGCGACGACGAAGAGCCACACGAGCAGCATCCCGAGCCCCATCGTCTGCCACATCCAGTCCATCGGCATCGGCATCGCACGCCTTTCTGGGCTTCAGTCGGGGTGAGCGGCGTGATGACGCTCGGAACACCCCGTCATCCCCGTCCCGAATCCATCATGCCGCCCATTCCGGGACTCATCTGTCCCGGCTCCATCTCGCCACCCATCATCCGCCCCATGCTGGACATGCCGCGGCCGTCCATCATCCGCTCCATCATGCCGCCGTTGCGCATCATCTGACCCATGCGCGACATGTCCATATCATCCATCGTGGCCATCATCGAGGCGCACTGGTCCATCATCTGCTCGGCGCCCTCGATCTCGTGCATCCGGGTGGCGGTGCCCTCGCCGTGCATGAGGCCCATCATCTCGTGCACGGTCTCGTGACCGCGGACGTCCGGGTCGGGTTGCTGGGCGGCGACGGATGCAGGCAGCATCGCGACTAGGCCCAACGACCCCAGTGCGACGAGTGCCACACCTGCGGTGCCCTGGAGCCAGCGGCGCAGTGTCGGGGTCGTCGCCACGTCGGTTCCTCTCTGCATTCGGTCGTCGAGCAGCCCGTCTACTAACCAAGTGTAGTACCTATTCGGGGGTGTCTGTAGAATCGGCCGGTCTCGGTCCGTAGGAACGTTCGCCACCGTGCCCCGTCCAACGGGGATCTGCGATGGCTGGATGCCGCATGAGCTTCAGGAGCCCGGGTAATGCAGCTGGTGGACGATCTCGTTGCCCGATGGGGACACGAAGTGCTGCCGGGTGATGCGTCCCCGCTCGTCGAGCCAGACGGTGAACAGCGTGCGCGAGCCGGGAAGGTAGAACTGTAGGCTGGAAGGGTCGTCCGGTAGGGGCCGGACGTCGATGACACCTCCGCCGCCGTAGGGCACGAGCGCGAGGAACTCCTCACCCCGGAGCTCGAAGCCCTGTCCGGCGGACGGCTCGCCGCTGGCGCTGCCGGTCCAGACCGTCTCGGCCACCCGCATCGACGTCACGGCGCGCATCGAGGCCAGCACCTCGTCGAAGCGGTCGGGGTGCTCAGGAGCTGGTGGCCAAGCCAGTGTGGCAGTGAAGGCGCCGCCCTCCCGGTCCGGTAGCTGGACCGAACCCTGCAAGGTCGTGGGGCCTTCGCGCAGTTCCAGCGCCTGGGTGAAGCAGCCGGCGCCGCAGGGCCGAGGGTGCAGGTCGATTTCGGTGCCGTCAGGCAGGCTGGCCGTCAACGCGAGGCCTGCACCGTCGATGCCGCCCGCGCCGCCGAGCACCTGCACGTCGAGCCGGCCGTCGCCAGCCCGGACATCGACCAGGACCGTGTTGGCACGGGCAGCGGCGTGCGCCACCGGTCCTTCGACCGGCGGTGGCCCGAGCAGCAGCTCGGTGGTGTCGGCCGCCAGCCGGGGCGGAGCTGTACTCGCCAGCGCAGCCGCCACCACAAGCGCAGCCACCACGGCAGCAGCCTCCCCGCCCGTCAGCCGGCCGAGCAGCCGCGGCCGTCCGGCGGGCAGCGCGCGCCGGCGGGCAACACCGGCCAGTACGAGCGCAAGACCGAACAGGATCGTCTTGGCGAGGATCAGCCGGCCGTAGCCGATCGTCCACAGCGACGCAGGCTCGTCGAGCAGCCGCCACGCCGCCGCAGCCCCGGTCACACCCAGCACCACGACGGTGACCGCCGCGAGGCGGGCGTAGGACCACGCCTGCCTCAAGACCGTCGACCGCAGGCTGCCGCGGACGGTGGTCACCGCGACCACGAGGTAGAGCAGCGCGCCCGCCCACAGCACCGCCGCCAGCAGGTGGATGGCGGCGAGCAGCCAACCGGCGATCCCATCGGCCGTCGCCGCATGGCTGCGGGTACTCCAAGCGGCGATGGAACCTGCCATCGGCACCGCGGCGAGCCACGCGGGGCTCGTCGCGGCGGTCAGCGCCGCCAGGAGCAATGCCACGACTCCCACGATGGCGACCTCGGGCATCCCCGGGCCCGACGAGCCGATGTCCACCACTGCGCGGCCGGCTGCGCCGAGCGCTCCCGCCACAGCGATCGTCAGCCCAACCCGCAGCCATCGTCGGCCTCGAAGCCGCGGTCTGTCACCTGCCGCGGCGGGCAGCAGCCGCGGGCCGGCCAGTCCGCCGATGCCGATCGTCAGCCCCAGCAAGAATAGGCCCGACGCGACCACATCGGCCCGATCCAGGGCCGCAGTCTCGTCAGCTCGCTCGGGAAGCTCGCCACCAGCAGCACCCACGCCGAACGCGAACTCGCCCGCCGTCTCATGGCCGTCCACGGCCGACACGACGTGGAAGGAGACGACGTACACCCCCGCCTCGAGAGGGGGCAGCGCAACGTGGACCACACGTCCACCCGACTCAGCCGCCGGCGCAGCCGTTGCCACCGGCCCCGCAGCGTGACGCTCCACTGCCACCTCGGAGACCCCGAGGGCGACCGGCTCGCTGAACTGCAGGGCAACACCATCGGGTGACTCGGCGAGCCGCTCGCCATGCGCCGGTTCGGTCGCAGCGAGGAAGGCATGGCCGTGGGCCGGGCCACCAGCGACGACGACAACCGCGACCACGACCGTAACCAGGGCGGCCCACCACCAACGCGGGAGCCGACGTGCGGATGTGCGGATGAGCTGACCTCTCCTGCCCACGACATTCTTACTACGCAAGAGTAGTTGACCGTGGGGGCTGGGAAGGCCCCGGGTTGGCGGAGCCCGTCACGGCGTGGAGACCGCCCGGCCGGGTGCATGGATCTCGACAGCCCGTCGTCTCTCAGCTCGGTGGTTCGATCTCGATGTCCTCGTCGAAGTCGTAGTAGCGGTGGTCCATGAAGTGGCCCTGGGTCCGCATCTCGGCCTGCCGGATGAGATCGTCGCCATCGATCCACAGCCGGTACCACACCGGTAGCTGCTCGGACAGCGGGAGGAAGAAGCTCACGACGTCGGTCTCGACGCCGTCGACGGTGTCGCTGCCGACGATGCGCACGGCGGTGCGTCCCTCCTCCTCCCAGATGAACCGGTTGGCAGTGACGCGAAGCCCGCCGGGCTCGCCTCCCTCCCACGGCTCGTCGGGTCCGTCGCGACGCCAGCGGCGGTCCTCGATGCGCAGGGTCTCGCGGTGGTCGTCGTCGCGGGTGATCACGCCGTAGAGCCGGTCGGGGGCGACGATCTGCCAGGTCGAGCGCGTTGGCGGTTGGTGTGGTCCGAAGACCTCGTCGTAGCGCAGCGTGCGCAGCTGGTTCATCCGCTGCTCGGCGCGGTCGAGCAGTTCGGTGCCGTCGGGTGCGGGCAGCGCGGGCAGTTCGAAGGTGGCGGTGTGCTGCTGCTCGCCGTCGTCGACGGCGATCTCGAGTCGTTCGTCGCCTTCCAGCGTCGCGGTCGTGGTGCGGCATGCCACACCGCAGTGCTTCATCTCGAGCGGGTCGCCGCCGTCGACACGCAGCGTCGTCTCGAGGTCGTCTGCCTCGTCGATGCCGCCGCTGGGTACGAGGTAGGCGATCACGTGGTTGTCGCCCGGCCGTGCAGGCCGCAGAGTGAGGCCGACCACCGTGCTCCCGGCGTCCCCACCGAGGGTGAGATCATCCGGCTGCGGCAGCCCGGCCGCGACGGGATCTGCTTCGGCACCCGGAACCGAGCGGTCGGCACTCGGGGCGGGCGGTCCGAGCACCGCGAGCCCGGCTGCCAGCACGATCGCCCCGATGGCGAGCACACCCTCGGCCCGAGGCAGCGGCGTACCGCGGCGCCAGGCGCGCCAGGACAAGGGCACCATCGCCAGCACCAACAGCACCTTGGCCACGAGGACCTGCCCGTACGTGCTGGTCCACAGATCCGGCAGGCGGGACAGCTCCTGCACGGCGCGGACCAGGCCGAGGAGCACCGTCGCGCCGAACGTCGTCAGCCCGTACGGCACGAACGCCTTGACGAGGTCGCGGCCGAGCTCCCCCCGCCAGCCGCCAGGTGGCCGATTCGCGGCCATGGCCACGATCGTGCCCGCCCACACCCCGGCGGTCGCCAGGTGGCCCGCGCCGACCAGCAGCGAGCCGCCGCTCGAGGCCGCATGCCCCGAGGCCGCGAGCAGCACCAGCGCTGCCAGCGCCAACACGGTCACCACCATCCGGCTTCGTCGGTGAGGAACGGCCCCGTCGTTGCCGACGCTTGCTCCGGCCACGATGCCGACGGCGAACAGCGCCACCCCGACGCGAGCCAGACGCACCCCGCCGGCCGTCGTGGGCAGCAGTACTTGGATCCCGGTGGCGAGGCTTCCTCCGCCGGCCTGGAGCAGCTCGCTCGACACCGTGAGGGCGGCGCCCACGGCGGCCAGGCCCACCCAGGGCAGCAGCCGGTGCGGCTCCCAGCCGCCTCGCACGCTTCGCGCGAGTGCGGCGAGGGTGAGCCACCCGACCACGGCAAGCCAGCCCAGGTACTCCATCGCGCGCCCGACACCGGCGAGCAGCCGCGGGCCACCGAGACTGGCGGACGCCTGCCGTCGCGGCTCGGTCGCCGGAGCCTCGGCACGCTGACCGGCGTCACCAGGCTCCCCCGGTGTCGCCGACGAGGGGGGTGCCTCGTCGTCGCGCGGTTCGCCGGGCGTGCCCTCGTCCGTCCCGTCGTCATCCCCTTCTGAGGCCCGGCTGTCAGCATCCTCATCCGGGCGGTCTGCAGGGACTCGTTCGGCGTCGGTGCCGGCACTTTCGACCTGGAACTCAAAGCTGCCCTGCCAGGTGTGCCCATCGACGGGCGAGACGGTCTGCCAGTCGACCACGTAGGCCCCGCTCGCGCCTCCCGCGTCCAGAGCCACGCGCATCTCCTGCGCGTCCGCATCGATCTCGACGTCGGTGAACTCCCTACCGTCGGGCGCGATCACCGTGGCATGGGAGCCATCTTCGATGAGCGGCTCGTTGAACCACATCACCACCTCGGCCGGCGGACTCGAGATGATGCTGTCCGCGGCCGGCTCGGACTCCTCGAGTACGGAGTGGGCCCATCCGCCGGTCGCCGCCGAGAACAGCGCCGCCACGATCGCGATCAGCAGCAGTACGACGCGACGGAGGTCGCGTGCACGGCCGTGCTGGCAGGGCGGGTCCGCGTTCCCGTCGTGAAGGCCGTCCGCAGTGGTAGCGCTCAACCAAGCATCCATGACTACTACGGTATCGTCGTAGCCGTGGCTATCGTGCACGGCCTGGGGAAGCTTGGCCGTGTCGGCGGCGCGCCCGAGAGCGGCGAGTGGAATCCGGCGTCGAACGCAACCGGCCGTCAGGGCGCAGTGGCGCCGGATGCCGCCACCGGCGAGTGTTCAGGTGGCGGCTGCGTGGGCGTGGAGCTTCAGGCGGCGCAGTAGCTGGGCGTTGAGCGCAACCACCACGGTGGAGGTCGACATGAGGATCGCGCCCACGGCGATGGGCAGGATGATGCCCCAGGGTGCGAGCACGCCGGCAGCCAGCGGCAGGGCCACGATGTTGTAGCCGGCGGCCCACCACAGGTTCTGGAGCATCTTGCGGTAGGTGGCCTGGGACAGCTCGCGGATCGCGACCACGCCGCGTGGGTCGTCGGAGGCCAGGATGATGCCGGCCGATTCGATCGCGACGTCGGTGCCCGCGCCGATCGCGATGCCGACGTCGGCGCGGGCGAGTGCGGGGGCGTCGTTGATGCCGTCACCGACCATCGCGACGCGCCGACCCTGGTCTTGCAGCTGTTGGACCTTCGTGTCCTTGTCCTCGGGGAGCACCTCGGCGAAGACCTCGTCGATGTCGAGCGCGGTGGCGACCGCGTCGGCGACCTGCTGGGCATCGCCGGTAATCATCGCGACCGTGACGCCAGCGTCGTGGAGTGCGCGGATCGCCTCGCGGGACGCGTCACGGACCTCGTCCTCGAGCGCGAGCGCGCCGATGACCTCGTCGTCACGGAGCACGTACAGCACAGCCGCGCCACGCTCCCGCCAGGCAGCCAGGTGCTCGTCGAGTTCCCCGGGCGCCTCCAGGTCGCGGTCGCGCAGCAGCGCAGGGCCGCCGACGGCGACCTGGGCACCGTCGACGGTGGCCTGCACGCCCCGGCCGGTCATCGAGGCGAAGTCGCTGACGGCGGGCAGCTCGCCGGCCTGCTCGCGGGCGTAGGCGTGGATCGCGACGGCCAGCGGATGCTCGGAGTCGGCCTCGACCGCTCCGGCCAGCCGCACCAACTCGGCCTCATCGACGTCGTCGGCGGCGGCCTGATCGGTGACCACATGTTGGCCGCGGGTCAGCGTGCCGGTCTTGTCGAACAGCACCGTATCGATGCTGCGCATGGCCTCTAGTGCGAGCCGGTCCTTGATCAGGATCCCCGAACGCGCCGACTTCGAGGTCGAGATAGCGGTGACCAACGGGATCGCCAGTCCCAGTGCGTGCGGGCAGGCGATGATCAGCACCGTCACCGAGCGGTCCAGTGCGAACGCGGGTTGGCCGGTCAACGCCCACACGGTCGCGGTGATCACCGCCGCGACGACAGCCACGTAGAACAGCAGCGCCGCGGCCCGGTCGGCCAACCGCTGCGCCCGGGAGCTGGACTGTTGAGCCTCCTCGACCATGCGCCGGATCCCGGCCAGTGTGGTGTCCTCCCCCAGCGCGTCGACCTCGACCCGCAGGCTGGAGTCGGCCACCACCGTGCCGGCCACCACCCGCTCGCCCTCACCACGGGCCACGGGGGTCGACTCCCCGGTGACCATCGACTCATCCACCTCCGCCGAGCCGGCGACGATCCGCCCATCGGCCGGCACCCGGCCACCGGGGCGGATCAACACCACATCGCCAATCTCGAGGTCAGCGACCGTGACCGTCTCGGTCTCCCCGCCGGTGGTGACGCGTTCTGCCTCGTCGGGCAGCATCTCGGCCAGCGCCGCCAACGCTCCGTGAGCGCGGCCGACCGCACGCATCTCGATCCAGTGGCCCAGCAGCATCACCGCGATCAGCAGGGCCAGCTCCCACCACACCTCCGCGTCGAAGAGCCCGAGCGAGGTGGCCATCGACGCCAGGTAGGCAACGGTGATCGCCATGCCGATCAGCAGCATCATCCCCGGCTGCCGTTGCCGGATCTCGGAGACTGCGCCGGTCAGGAACGGCCAGCCGCCGTAGAAGAAGATGATCGAGCCGAGCACCGGTGCGAGCAGCGCCTCGCCGGGGAAATCGGGCGCGGTGTAGCCGAACCAGTCCTGGATCATCGGCGCCCACACCACCACCGGCACCGAGAGCGCCAGTGTCAGCCAGAGCCGGTCACGGAAGTACGCGGCATGGTCGTCGTGGCCCTCGTGGCCGTTGCCCTGCTCGTCGTGGCCCTCGTGGCCGTTGCCGCGCTCATCGTGGTCCGCGTGTGGAGCCTCGTCGGAGCCGACCTGGGCAGTGGTCGTCGTGTCCTGGGGAGCAGGATCTCGGTGCATATCTCCTCCCTCTCAACAACGGTCGCGGGCTACCGCCTGACGACGCGGCAGGCTCCAGGTTGCCTTGATCGTGCGGCGATGCCCATGTCCGTTTGTCTCGCCCAGCGGGGCGGTTCAGCAGCCGGCCAGCACGCACCCGAAGCTGCCAGCCGCCATCACCAGGTGGTGGGCCGCTGCCACGACACACACCACGCCCGCCGCCGCAACGGACAGCAGCACGCTCCGCCAGCGGCTGCCCGCCGGCGGTTCACGGTCCGGATCGACCAACGCTTGAAGCCGCAGATCCACCGCTGAAGAGAAACCAGCCGTGGCATAGCCCATCTCATTGCCGCCGAGCTTGAGCAGCGCACGGGCCAGCACCGGACGAGGCACCCCATGACGCAGCACATCCGCGTCCGCGCGGATCTCGATGTCGGCACGTCGCCGCTCGATCCAGGCGCGACCAGCTCGGAACCTGCCAAGCGCCGGGGCGAGCGAGGCGAGCACGATCAGGCGGAGCGGATCGCGACGCTGCTGGTGTCTCCGTTCGTGCAGCACCACCGCACGCAGTTCTGCGGCCGTGAGGCGTCGGATGAGGGACGGGTCGAGGAAGATCTCTGGCCGATACAGCCCGGCGACGCCAGCGTGGCTCGACAGCGGACGCAATCGCACTGCGACCCCTCCGAACGCGCCAGGCCGGCTATCCGCTGCCAACGCACGGGCCACCCGCGCATGCCGCCGGACGTTGCGCATGATGGCTGCGACCAGAACCACAAGGACGCTGCCGATCAGCACGGTCAGGACCGGTGAACTCGCCGCGATGCCGGCCACACAGGCGACCGCGAGCACGGCGGCAAGCACCCTGACAGCTCGGAGTCGGATCGGGTCAGTCATCGGGTCGCTCCCGCGCCAGGTTGGTCGCCTCGTTCAGCAGCGACGGATCGGCCTGCCGCAGCGTCTCTGCGAAGTGTGCCAGCGCCACCTCACCGTAACGGTCGACCAGCTGGTCGACCTCCCGGCGGCTCAACACCTCGACGAGCTCGTCCTCGCTGAACGCGGGCGTGTAAGCATAGCCGCGACCACGACGCTCGCGGCTCACGTGCCCCTTCTCGTGCAGCCGGGACAGCACCGTCATCACCGTGGTGTAGGCCAGCGGGGGTTCGTGCCGCGCGTTCACGCGCTGGAGGACCTCCGCCACGGTCGCCGGTGCACCGCGCCACAGTGCCCGCATGCAGGCCGCCTCCAGCGGACCGAGCAACTCGTCGACCCGGCCACGCCGCCGCTTCGACTTCCTGGCCATGGCGATGACTCCGATGCTCGGGCGGAACGTCGTGGTGGTCAGCACACCTGGTCGGTGACCTCGGCCTGGAACTCGCGCTGATCGGGCTCCCACCAGGTCTTGATGTACGCCAGGATCGCCTCGATCTCTTCCTCGCTGAGGCGCTCTCCGAACGCGGGCATCTCCGGGTACCCCTCGCGCTGCGGCATCCCCTCGAGCACGATGCGCTTCAACTCGCAGTCAGCATGGTGCCAGGTATGCCCTTCGGCATTGTGACGCGGGGGGATATCGGAGATCTGCCCTCCCGTGGCGCCGCCGTGACACTGCACACAGTGCATGTCGTAGAGCGCCTCGCCACGTGCCACCGCCACCGCATCGTTCACCGGATCCTCCGCGGCGCAGCCGATCAGGACGACGGCCAGCACAGAGCCCAGCAGCAGCACGACACGTGGCCGGGAGACCATCACCATCCTCCACAGCCGCACCCTACCCACTACACCGCGGTCGTACCAAGGACGCAGGCGTTCACGTGGTCGGATGCCCTTCACGCTCCGGCGTGGGCATGCCGTGAGGCTGAGTGGTCGCGTCCGAAGCGGCGCAGCCGCAGGGCGTTGAGGACCACGCTGACGCTGGAGAAGGCCATCGCGGCGCCGGCGATGATCGGGTTGAGCAGCCCCGCGGCGGCCAGGGGGATGGCGGCCACGTTGTAGCCGAACGCCCAGCCGAGGTTCTGCAGGATGGTGCGGTAGGTGCGGCGTGACAGTCGGATCGCCAGTGGCACGCCGGCGAGGTCGCCGCGCATCAGGGTGAGGTCGCTCGACTCGATCGCGACGTCGGTGCCGGTGCCGATCGCGATGCCGAGGTCGGCCTGGACCAGCGCCGGCGCGTCGTTGACGCCGTCGCCGACCATCGCCACGACCTCGCCCTGGGCCTGGAGCCGTTCGATCTCGCCCTTCTTGTCGTCGGGAAGGACCTCGGCCAGCACCCGGTCGAGCCCGACCTGGCCGGCGATCGCCTCTGCGGTGCGGGTGTTGTCGCCGGTGAGCATCGCCACGCTCAACCCCATGCCGTGCAGCTCGGCGACCACGTCGGCAGCACCGCCCTTGAGCGTGTCGGCGACCGCGAGCACGCCGCGGGCCTCGCCATCCCAGCCGGTGAACACGACCGTGCTGCCCTGTGCCTCGAGCCGTTCGGCGGCGTCGTCGACGGCCTCGGGCACGACCATCCCCGCGTCGGCCAGCAGCTTGCGCCGTCCGACCCATGCGGTTGCATCCTTGACGTCGGCGCGCACGCCACGCCCGGCGATGGCCTCGAAACCGGCGACCGGGGGCAGCGCGCCGACACGTTCGCGGGCGGCCTCGGCGATGGCCTGCCCGATGGGGTGCTCGCTGTCGGCCTCGACCGCGCCGGCACGACGCAGCAGCTCGTCCTCCTCGACCCCGGGGGCCGTGACGACCTCGGTCAGGGTCATCTGGCCACGCGTCAGCGTGCCGGTTTTGTCGAACACCACGGTGGTGATGTCGCGGGTGCGCTCGAGCGTCTCGATCTGCTTGATCAGCACGCCGAGCTCGGCCCCGCGACCGGTGCCCACCATGATCGCGATCGGGGTGGCCAGCCCCAGGGCGCACGGGCAGGCGATGATCAGCACCGCCACCGCGGCGACCAGCCCGGCCACCGGATCGCCGGCCAAGAGCCACCAGCCGGCCAGCGTTCCAAGGGCGATCGCGATCACGATCGGGACGAACACCGCCGAGATGCGATCCGCGAGCCGCTGCACGGGCGCCTTGCCGCTCTGGGCCTGCTCGACGAGCCGCACGATCTGCGCCAGCGCGGTGTCGGAACCGACCGCGGTGGCCTCCACGGTCAGCACGCCGGAGGTGTTGACCGTGGCGCCGGCGACGGTGTCGCCCACCGTCTTTTCGACGGGCACGGACTCGCCGGTCAGCATCGACTCGTCGACCGCGCTGGCCCCGTCGACCACCCGCCCATCAGTGGGGACCTTCTCACCCGGGCGGATCCGCATCAGCTGACCGACCCGGACCTCCTCGACAGCGACGAGCTCCTCGACGGGACCGTCGGGTCCGTCGCGCAGCACCCGCGCCTGCTTGGCGCCCAGCTCGAGCAGGGCCCGCAACGCGTGGCCGGCCCGGCTCTTGGAGCGGGCCTCGAAGTAGCGGCCCAGCGCCAGTGCGGCCACGATCCCCGCGGCCACCTCGAAGAACAGAAACCCACCGACCAGCAGGGTCACCACCGAGTAGCCGTAGGCAGCCAGCGTGCCGATGCCGATCAGCGTGTCCATGTTGGCGGTCAGCCGGCGAGCCCGCCGGGCCATCTCCGCCAAGAACGGCCACCCGACCCAGAACTGCACCGGGGTCGCCAGCACGAACTGGGTCCAACGGGCCCAGCTCTGCTCGCCGAGCTCGCCGGAGAACATCGCCAGCCAGATCACCACCAGCGTCGGCGGCGCCGACACGATCACCCGGCGCCGCCACAGCCGCCGGGCGCGCTCCTCAGGATCCTCGGGCTCCTGCCCGTCGCCTCCCTCATCGTCGGCGGCGCGCTCCACGTGACCGTCGTCGACCGGCTCGAGCGCGTAACCGAGCCGATCGACCCGCTGGCGCAGGTCATCGAACCCGGTCACCTCGTGATCGAAGGCCACCCGGGCACGGCCGGTCGCGAAGTTGACCTCCGCCTCGGCCACGCCCTCCTCACGCGACAGCGTGCGCTGGATCCGGGCCGCGCACGACCCACAGGTCATGCCCTCGACCCGCAGGTCGAGCACCTCACGGCCATCCTCGGCGTGCCTCGGGGAGCTCACGTGTCCCTCCTCACAGGGTCGAACTGGTCATGCTCGAGCAGATGGCAGTAGCCGGCGTCCCCCGACCCGTCGTCGGTCCGGGCCAGCAGCCGGCCGAGCTCCTCACGCATCTCGAGCAGCTCCGCGATCCGCTCATCGAGCCGCGCCGCCTCCCGGCGCACCACCTCACGCACATAACCGCACGGCGCCTCACCCCGGTCCCGGAACGCCAGCACCTCACGGATCTCGTCCAACGCCAGACCGAACCGCTGCGCCGAGCGGATGAACGCCAAGCGCTCCACATCGTTCCGGCCATAGACCCGATAACCGCTCGACAGCCGCTCGGGCTCCGGCAGCAGACCGATCTGCTCGTAATAACGGATCGTCTTCGGGTTCACCCCGCACCGCGCAGCCACCTCGCCGATGCGCAGCCGCTCGTTCTCAGCCGTCGACCGCAGGTGACCATCGGAGCCGTGCGAGCCGGTCGCAGATGAGCTGGGCGGTGTCCCTGCGAGCACGCTCGTCGTCGCCATGTTGCACTACTCCTACGTCGATGTCGTAGCCAAAGATCGTACAGACTCCAGTAGCTGGAAGGTCAAGCGCGCGTCATTTCGCACACTGCCGAGACCGGCTCGAAGCGACTCCCGCTCGTCCCACGACTCACTCTGCTGCACGGGGCCCGTCGTGGCACCGCCGCACGCCCTCGCCACCCCGTACTTCGCAACGTGGCCAACGAGCTGGGAACCTGGTCAGCCGCCACGCGGGCCCGTTCGGCCTAGTGCTGGGGCTGAAGCCCGTCGATGACAAGTCCGACGAGGCGCTTGATCGCGCGGTTCGACAACCGGTGATTAGCGGCGCCAAGCGCGTGCAGACAGAACCTGGCCAGTTCGTCCGGTGGGACGTCGGAGCGAACCTCACCGCAGGTGGCTGCCTCGTCCAGCAGGCCCCCGATGAGATCGTGCAGCTGCTGCTGAGCCGGTGCGAGCAGCTCATCGTCGTGAAGGAACATCGCGAGGTCGTTGGTGTGAGTCCCACTGCCGTGTCGCCTGCGTTCGCTGCGGATCCGTGCGTACGCCTCGAGCACCGATCCCAGGCGTTGGACCGGCGATGCCTCACGGGCAGCTATGTCGGCCAGCAGTGCCAGGTGCTGGCCGACCTGCTGGTCGTGCCACGCGAGCAGGATCTCCTCGACGCTGGCGAAGTACTTGTAGAGCGTGGCCCGGCCGATCCCGGTCGCGGTCGCGACCTGCGACATCGTCACGTGCAGCACACCGTGCTCGGCGGCCAGCCGGGCGGTGGTGTCCATGATGGCGTCGCGCACCTCGCGACGGTGCGCCTCGATCGTGTCGCTCCACAGCCTGGGCACAAGCGAAAGATACGCCGGGCAGTCGTTCGAGACAACACGTATTGAAAACGACAGTGTGTCCTGCAACACTGCAAGTCCGGCGACCGTCAGGCGACAACGTGGACGACCCGGACACCACAGGGCCGGCACCGGCCCATCCCGACCCCACCGGCAGTGGGCCACCTCGGATGCCCGGGTGGGTCAAGGGCTCCGTGATCGTCGGGATCGTGCTGGTTCTCGTCGTCGTGCTCGTGGCCGCCCTCGGCGGTGGCAGCCACGGTCCCGCCCGTCACCTGCCGGCTGGCAGCGGCGCGGAGATAGACCCGGCGACACGTCACACCCTGGCGGCGGGCCACGGATGACCCCGTCCCCCGGGTTCCGCAAGGCCATGCTCGCCGTGCACCTGACCGCGTCAGTGGGGTGGATCGGCGGCGTGGTCGCCTACCTCGCGCTGGGTCTCGCCACGCTCGGCACCCGCGACGAGCTGACCATCCGCGGTGCCTGGATCGCCATGGAGATCATCGGCTGGTACGCGCTGGTGCCGCTTGCCATGACCTCCCTGGCGACCGGCGTCATCCTCGCGGTGACCACCCGCTGGGGTCTGTTCCGTCACTACTGGGTCGTCATCTCGCTGATTCTCACCATCCTCGCGGTGGCCGTGTTGCTGTGGCACCTGCCTGCCGTCACCACAACCGCCGCCATCGCACGAACCGCCAGCCCCCCGCGGCTCGCCGCACTCGGCGGAGACCTGGCCCACCCGGCCATCGGAATGGTGATCCTGCTGATCGTCCTGGTGCTCAACATCTACAAACCACGGGGCCTGACGCGCTACGGCCAACGCCGAGAGCGCAGGAACCCCACCTCGGCTCCCGAAGCCAGAGAGAACCGCTAGAGCTTCGCCTGGGCGAGAACCAAGCTCATAGCCAGGTTAGACACCCGGGCTGCGATCTCCCGGGCTGCGATCACCGCCGAACCAATCCTTCCGACGCCCCGCCCCTTTCCCTTTCGACCTCGCCAGTCTCGCCCACCTGCTCGCCGTGACCGGCCCCAGGGCCTGCTGCCGGCGCTCGTCGTCGCCAGATCGGACCTCGGACATGCCATTCCCTGCTCGAGGCCGTGGACGTCGTCGGCGTCGACGAGATCGCGGAGTCACGGCCCCGGCCTCGAGATGGGCGACTCCGGGCCCTCGAACCCCGTCACCACCGAGTGCCCGACCGCCGTGCAGACCCCGATGTTGCGCGTGACCGAGGCGATACCCCGGCGAGCCCGCTGCCTACGGTCGGCAGGTTCACCGAACCAAGGAGACCGACGGTAAAGGGCTACATCACCCGCAAGAACAACCACTGGTACGTCGTCATCTACGAGGGCCTCGACCCGGCCACCGGCAAGGAACGCCGGAGGTGGCATCCCGCCGGCACCGACCGTGCCGAGGCCGAGACCCTGGCGCGTCGGCTCGCCGACGAGCAGCTCGAGCGTCGCGGCACTGGTCGCAGTCGCCTGACCCTGGCGGCCCACATCGAACGCACCTGGCTGCCGCGCAAGGCCCGCCAACTTCGCGCGGTCACCCTCGACGGCTACCGGCGGCAGCTGCGCCTGTACATCCTCCCCGCCTCGGTCATGTGCCGCTGCGGTCGCTACGGGTGGAGCAGATCGAGGAGCTGTACGAGCATCTGCTCACGGCCGGCCGTGCCGAGGGCATCGGCGGGCTGTCCACCAAGTCCGTGCTGGAGGTCCACGCGCTGCTCCGCCAGATCCTCGACAACGCCGTGATGCGCGGGCTGCTGACCATCAACCCGGCCCGACAAGCCGTCCCGCCCCGGCACCGTCGCGACCAGCACCGGCGCCGCATGGCCTGGACCGCACGCGAGCTGTCCACCTTCCTCGCCAGGATGGCCGGACACCGCCATCACCGCACCTGGTGGTTGGCAGCCCACACCGGCGTCCGACGATCCGAACTGCTCGGCCTGCAGTGGCGTGACATCGACCTCGAACACCGGCGCTTGTCGATCACCCGCACGATCGTGGCCGTCAACGGCCGCATGCAGCCCTCCAACGGCAAGACCACCAACGCCGCCCGCACCATCGACCTGGACGAACGCACCATCGGTGTCCTCGGCCGCTGGCAGCAGGATCACACCGACTGGTTCGGCGGCCTCAACCCCGAACGTGGCCTGGTCGTCCGCGACGACGGTGAGCTGATCAACCCGCAAACCATCTCGCAGGCGTTCGGCCGGGCCGTCGCCAAGACCGAACTGCCCAGGCTGAGCCTGCACGGTCTTCGGCACACCCACGCCTCGCTGCTGTTGAAGGCTGGCGTGCCGCTCAAGGTCGTCTCCGAACGGTTGGGCCACTCCACGCCCGCCTTCACGATGGCGACCTACCGGCACGTGCTGCCCGGCATGCAGGCCGAAGCCGCGGCGACCTTCGCCACCCTCATGAACGACGCCGAGGAGTGAGCGTCCTACCGGCAACCCGCCGGTAGAACAGCCGGTAGAAGCAATCGGGCCGCCCCGAAAGGCGGCCCGATTTGGTAGCGGGGGCAGGATTTGAACCTGCGACCTCCGGGTTATGAGGTTCATGCGGGGGCGCCCAACCGGATGCGTGCCAACGTGTCCAGCGCGTCCCTCGTGGACAGGTCGAGCACCCACAGCCGGTCACGGAACGGCACGAAACCCAGCGCCGCCAGGAACCGGGTGTTCTCGGTCTCGGAACGAAACCGGCCCACGTGCTCGGGATCCTCGCTCTGGAGATCCGTCGGGCCGGGGTGCGCGAACACCGCGGTGCCGTGAGGCGCGAGGGTGAGGATCGCATCGGCTGCGAGCAGGCTGCCGTAGCCGCGTCGTCGAAGCGGCCGCGGCACCTGGACGTCGTGGAGGAACAGGGCCCGGCCCTCCACCCACTCGAACGCCTCACGGACGTCGCGAAGCAGGTCACCATCGACATCGAACACATGCTCGTAGTAGTAGGCCGTGTCGGCCGAGTAGGCATCCGCGACGTCGAACGGTCTTTCTCCCAGCAGGGCGTTGCGAACGGGGTCCATGCCATACAGCGTGGCCGTGGCAACCTCCTGCCAGGCGATGTCCTCACCTCCGGCACGCCTTCCTCGCCGCAGAGCCGCGTCCCAGACGTCGAGCTGGTTGTCGTCGGGTTCACCGGACGGGACCCGTTCGAGGTGGTAGACGATCTTCAGCAGCACATCGGGTGCCACGCTGGTCCTCCCAAGCTGGCGGCCAACAGCTCCGAGGCTTGGCGCCCTGACCGTGGCAACGATACGCGACCGTGAACGACCCGCCCACGAGAGTCCGAGCGACCGCATCGGCGTTGGAGTCGAACCCACAGCGGATGTGGCTGAGGCTCAGCAACACGTCCTGGCGTGCGCGCTCACCGCCGCCAATGCGCACTTCTCGGTGGCCCGCCCTCGATCCCTCCGCGCAGTGAGGTTCTTGATGCGCTGCTCGCCCGCGCACGTCTCGCTGGCCAGCCCTCGATCGCTTCGTGGAGTGAGGTTGAGGGTCCTGACAAGTGGTGGAAGTAGGGCCGGAACCGCCGAAAGGGTGGACTGCTGCTTGGTTGGGTTCTGCCGCGCAGGTCGGCTACGTGTGGCTGCTGGTCGGGGTGGTGGGCAGCACCGAGGTGTGGCGTCGTAGACGGGTCTGGTCGGCTGTCTCGGAGACGTGGCCGGTGTCGATGAGCTCGTCGATGTCGTCCGTGAGCAGCGGCTTGGCGTACAGGAAGCCCTGAGCGATCTCGTAGGCGCTGTCGATGAGCGCATCGCGCTGGTCGAGGGTCTCGACGCCCTCGGCGATCAGGGTGACGTCCAGTGACCGGGCCAGCAGCGCGATCCCGCCGAGCAGGTTGCTGGCATCGGTGCTGCGGGTGGCCCGCTGCAGGAACACCCGGTCGACCTTGAGCACGTCGATCGGGAAGTGGTCCAGGGCCGACAGTGAGGAGTAGCCGGTCCCGAAGTCGTCGATGGCCAGCTGCACGCCGAGGGTCTTGAGGCCCGCCAGTCGGGCAGCCGACACCTCGAGATCGTCGATGAGCAACGATTCGGTCACCTCGAGACAGATCTGCGACGGGTCGGCCCCCGTCGCCTGGAGGGTGTCACGGAGCTGGCCGATCAGATCGGGCGCCTCGAGGTTGGCCCGTGACAGGTTCACGGTCACACACGGCGGTGGACTTCCGTTGTGGGCTGCCAGTGTCTTCCATCGCACGGCCTGCCGGCACGCCTGTTCGAACACGAACGCGTCGAGGTCACGGATCGCACCAGACGCCTCGGCCGCATCCAGGAACTCGCCGGGGCCGAGCTCGCCGCGCTGCGGATGGTTCCATCGCGCCAGTGCCTCGACGCCGTAGAGCCGCCCAGTGTGCAGCCACACGATCGGCTGATAGCGCAGGAACAGCTCACCGGCGGCCAGGGCGTCACGCAGTGCACGGGCGTCGCGCCGATGTCGGATCCCGGCGCCGATCGAGGGCAGTGAGGGCCGCACGAGCGCCGCCATCGCGACACCGATCGTGGTGAAGAACACGGTGCGGGTCACCCACCGTGCCGTCTCCTGCGGGGTCTGTCCGGCGACGTCCAGGTAGGTCAACGGTCCGGCCAGCACCCCCGAGGCCAGCGCGGTCACCAAGGCCGCGACCGGCCCGAAACGCACCGCCGCGAACAGGATCGGCAGATAGTAGAAATGGGGCACGACCTGCGGGCGCCGCCCAGCAGGTAGGTCGCGATCCACGACGCGGCCAGCCCAGCCAGGATCACCGACACGCCGGCGATCGGGGAGGCCGCCAGCGTGTTGCGCAGCGTCGAGGACGCGAACCGGTCGCCAGCCCGCCAACGGGGCACAACCTCGGCGTCTCGCTGACCGAACCTCATGACCCCCCTTCGACGCCAGCAGGTGCAGCCCAGCGCACACCGCGCGTCCAGGTGCTGCCCATGCGATCGTGGCGGTGGCCGCCACCCGAGGTGTCGGCATCCTCCCCGAGTCGCTTGAACGGCCCCGAGCCAGAATCCGTCGGTGCACGCCCCTCGATCCCGCGAACACCCGACACGAGGACGCAGCCGCTACAGACAGTCCGGTGATGTCACAGCACACGCCGAGGCCGCCCCAGTGGATGGATCGAGTGCGAACCAGGCGACGCTGTCGCAGAGCCGAGCTGTCCACACCCGAGCTCCCGACGGCCCCTTGAGATCCCTTGAGATGGCGTAGGTGGAACCTTGCCGGCGTCCACCTGACGACATAGCACCCGGAGTCACCAGGCCGCTGCAGGGGTTTGCACGGTTTGCCTGGCGACGCTGGCGATCGCTCTCGATCGCGGCGAGTCTGACGGTGTCTGCGCCTCCCCCCCGTAGGCGCGGACCTGAGGGGTCCGGGCGCTCTACCGGCCGGGCCCCTCCTCTCGTGTCGCGGTGGTGACGCGAGCCACATCCGTGACTGGTGGCGAAGTAGGCGCTCATGCTTCACTCGCGTGGCGCTGGGATCTCAGGGATGGCCGTCATGAGGCCGTGGTCCAGTCGAGGACTCGAGTTGGAGATCGACAAGATCGTGGACGCACTTGTCGTCGGCTCATCTGTCCACGGCTAGGCACGCAGGTAGATGCGATCCGGCCGTCCCACAAAGACGTAGAAGGCGGATTCCGGCAAGTAGCTCTGAGAACGGAGTGTGCTCTGAAGCCACGATCGTTGTCCCTGCTCGTCTGCGAGTTCCAAGAGCACATCTTCCGTATCTCGGTAGACATGCCCTTTCCGCAGGCGATCCTGGGACCTGACCATCATGAACTCTTGGACTACGGGCCGGCCGGATCGGCTCAACGAGCGGCCCCACTCAGATAGACGCGCTGAGGAGCTGAGGATGTCGTTCACCGCGTTCGATCCCTGGACGCGGTGCCATGCATCGAGGAGGGTCTGATGCTGCTCCCGCCCGGCCAGGACTTCAGCCATGTACACGAAGAGTCTGACCATGAGCATCGAGTTGCGACGGACGTCGACGGGGACCTGAGCGCCAAGGATCGCCACCGCGCCCTCACGTAGGAGCAGATCTGCGACGTTGATGGCACCCACGCCACGCCCTGCGGTATTGCAGGCACTGAGGATGACGACGGGGGGCAGCGGACCCAAGCCTGGGCCCAGACAGACCTCGTTGCCGATGACGAGACCCGCGAGCTGACGTGTGCTGTCCATGGTGCCGTGCGCGCTGATGACGAGGATGTCCGGCTGTTCACGCGCAATCGCGTCGCGTAGCGCCTCAATGCTTGGCGTGTCCGCAAGATCCAGGGAGCCGCCCGTTCCACTCACGCGGAACATCTCTCGGGCCAGCGTCCAGCCCATGCGCGAAAGCCGCCCGACCGCGTCGGCGGCCGGGATGCATTCAGCGACAAGGACCCGGAACCCAGCAGAGATGTCGAGGGCGCGTGGACCTGACAACTCATGTTGGAGGCTGCGCGTCAACGGCGTGAGCGGCTGATAAGTGATCGGAACTCGGCACGTCAGCGGGGATGTGTCGCCGGGCAGGCGCAGCAAGCCCACAGGGAAGTTGGAGTACACGCGAAGATTCGATGATCGAGACACGGCGGCGACGATGTCGTCTTCCCACAGGCTTTGTGTGACTGCGTCGAGCCGATCGAGTAGACGCCATGCCTTCGCCCGGCCAGCTGGCGACACCCCGAAGTGATGCTCCAGATCCGCCAGCCTGCTGAACGCCTCAGGTGCGAGTGCGTCGGTCATGAGTCCGAGCCCTCCGGCTGCGACCGCACGATGCGTCACCATTAGCTCGACGACGTTGCGCTCAATCAGCGTGTCTTGCCGGTCGGCCATCCTTGGACTCCACAGGTCTTCTTCATCCAGCCGACAGGCGGCGCGCCGCGCTTCCTGATCTCGCGACTTCCTCGCGTAGGCAGGCGCAACTCCTGGAACACCAAGCGACAGAGGAACTTGAAGCCGCCGTTGAGCTGCATCCATCGCCGAATCAAGCCGGCTCTCTGCCTCCTCCCGCGACATCCCCGCGGACTCAAGCGCGGCAATCGCGTCGATGCAGCCCTGAAGCCTGAAGTTGTGGGCCACACGCGCGTCGAGGGTTGTTCGCTGATATTCGGCGGACGGGAGATCCGCGCCGAACTGGCGCGCTAGATGCTGCGTGGGAACCTCGATCGAGGCGACATCCAGGCGATGGGCAAGGGTCAGCGGCCGCCCGAGGTACTGTCGCGCTTCCATGAAGCGAGCATGAATCCGACGCCAGTGTGCCTCAAGCGTCGCGTCCGACAACGCCGATACGCCGACTGGTTCGAAGGCGAACCCAAGCGCGTCCGACCTTCGATGCGCCTCTAGCAAATGCTCGTCCGGTGAAACGACCAGCACGGGCGCAAGGCTCGTAGGCCAAGAGCCTAAGTGGTAGCGATCGAACGCCTCGATCGGCGCCAGCAAGATCTGGTGGCCGCCAACAAGTGTTCGCCGAGCTTGGAGGGCTCGTACAGGCAGGTCAATGGTGTCGAGGAAGGACGCCGGAAGGTGCAGGCAGTACCACAGACCGGGCAGCGCGGCGGCGACTTCGCGATCGAAACCATGGGGACCAGTCACGTCCGGGCGCCTCATCGGTTCAGGCACCAGTGGCTCGTACGGGCCATCGATGTCCTCATCGGTGGAGAACAGGACCGCGTACAGCGGGGTTCGGGCATCGGACTGCGGTGGCGATGTCATATTGCCTCAGATAGCAGCCAGGTTGGGCCGATCTCGGCTGGGAGTCCGACGCACGTCCTCCATCGGATCCGCGGCCGGCGCGGCAAGCCGGAGTCGTCGGTCGGAGACGTCCACATCCCGCCTCCGAACACGTGTGCACGGAGCCCTGGACCGCGGTCAGGTGAAGGTCGGGCGCGGCTCACCCTCACCCCCCGGCGGTCTCCCCCACCCGACCGGCTGCGACGATCGGGTCCGCTCTGTCTCCGCCGAGTACACCGTCTCCCTTCGTGGCGGCAGCGCAGGTGGCGTACCAATGAGCGTGAGGGAGCGGGAACCGCGGGTGAGCGCGACGTAGAGGTCCCGTGAGTCGGTGAAGCTCGCGGCATCCAGGAGGATCGCATGGTCGTACTCGAGCCCCTTCACCAGAAGTGGCCGCGTGACCGTTCGATCCATAGAGCGCCGGCCCCGCCGACGTGTGATGTCGCGCACACGCCAGGCACACGCGCGCAGCGGAACGTCGGGATGTCGCTCGGCGTACCGAAGGGTCCTTCGCAGCTCGTGAAGAAGCTCGTGGCGGTATGGCTTGATCTTGGGCAGCTTCCGGATCTGGTCGAGCGCATTGAGCATGTCGACGGGTGCCCCAGATGTGGCCACAGCGTTCAACGCCCGGAGAGCGTCACGGTTGGTTGCACGGGTGCTCGGACGAGCTTGCTCATCGCGAGCGAACCGCGACCGTGCCGACTTGAGGGGCACCCCCGTGTTGGACATGCACTGCGCCGCGATGTCTGTCAAGGCAAGCGCCCTCGCCGGCCCGAACGTCTCATCCAAGTGCGTCGCGGCGGCCAGGAGATCTTCGCATGCCATCGGCTCCATGCAGCCGAAGAGCCCGCCCAGGTTCTTGGCCGCCCTGTGAGCGCGGGGGGGCAGGTCGATGATGGCGGCACTGCGGCCGTCCTGTCCGGCGGACCGGCGACACTCGGTGACACGGGCCGCGGGATCCGGGGCGACGAGCCGAACGGGAGCATCGTTCAGGTCCAAAGGCCGACCAGCGATCAGCCGTGCACGCGCACCGACGAGCCAGTCCCCCAGCTCGGGATTCGAAGTATGCCAGCGATGGGGCACATCGAGGGGAGGTAGACGCTCGAACGTCGGAAGGACATCGGCGTCCCAGTCCACGATCGGATCACCGTGAGCGCCGCCGAAGTAGAAGATGCCTTGGAGGGGATCACCGAGGATCCGAACCGGCCGGAATTCGGCGAGCGCTAGCACGAGGGTCACCCGGGCCGACGAGGCAGATGCTGCCTGAAGGAACGAACCACGCAAGTGAGCTGATACCGCGGAAGTTCTCGATGTGCAGGTGGCGGAGTTGCATCCTCGGTCCCCGTGCAGTCTGGCGGTCCCGTCACTCGCTTTGAGCGCGCTTGCGGGCTTCACGGTAGACAGCCTCGAAGACGGCGTCGCCGAGCATCTTCTCGACCTCCGGGTTGTCGACCAGGGACTTGACGAGGTCGGTGTGCTCGTCGAGGCTGCCGTACTTCGCGCCCTGCCACAGCTCGCCGAACACTATGCGGGCCTTCTCGCGGTTGTTCGCGGCGAACTTCTCCTGCACGTCGGGGTCGTCAACCATCCGGGCGGTCTGGGCTTCGACGAACAGGCGGTGTTCCTCACCCCAGTTGGTGCCGTAGCGCTCGTTAATCTGCTCGATGATGTCGAGCAGGGCGAGCTGTTCGTCCTCGGTCAGCGGTCCGAACCCGCCGCCGGTGAAAGCCGGCGACAGCGTCCCGGTCTCGTGGACCTCAAGACCGCCACGGAACGACTCCTCCATGTGGAAGTGGGTCATCTCCAGTTCGTCGGACAGGTCCAGCGATGCGCCCCGGTCCTTCTTGATTCGTTGGCGGAGCAGCCGGCAGTACGCGTGTCGACGTTCCATCATCTCGTCCGCCCACGGGATGATCTGGGACACGAAGGCGTACATGCGCACGAAATGGCTGATGACCTGCCGGAACTCATCCTGGGTGGCCTCATCGAGCTCGTCGAACCGATCCTTGGCGGGCGCAACGGCGGCCAGCACCTGCTGGTTGAGCTCGGCGTGCTTGGCCCCGGCACGGGCCCCCTTAGCGAGCGGGTCGAACTCGGGGTCGAACCAGGCTGCTGCGAACCTGGCCACGTCCTCGGCGGCGACAACGTGGTAGCCGTCGAGGCGTTCCCAGGTCTCGTACATCACCTGGGGATCGGTGGGCTCGGCGATGGCCTCGTCCCAGTAGCCGGAGTAGGCGTCCTCGATCGTGGCGACTTCGTTGACGAAGTCGAGCACGAAGGTGACCTTGCCCGGGTAGGTGCGGTTGAGACGGGAGAGGGTCTGCACGGCGTTGATGCCCGACAGCTTCTTGTCGACGTACATCGCGCACAGCTTCGGCTGGTCGAACCCGGTCTGGTACTTCTCAGCGACGACCATCACCTGGTAGTCGTCGGAGTCGAACCGGTCCTCAGTCTTCTTGTCGGTGAACCCGTTCATGCTCGCTTCGGTGTATGCCTCGCCCGGGTCGTCGGGGTCCAGGACCTCGCCGGAGAACGCGATCAGGGCTTGCAGGTCGTCGTAGCCCTTCTTGCTCAGGTACCGGTCGATCGCCTTCTTGTAGCGGACCGCGTGCAGCCGAGAGGCGGTGACGACCATGGCCTTGGCGTGGCCGTCGAGGCCGGCCTGGACATGCTCGCGGAAGTGCTCGACGATCAATTCCGCCTTCTGCGCGAGCTGGTACGGGTGTAGCTGCGCGTAGCGCCGTGCCGCGGCCAGCGCCTTGGACCGCTCGACTTCCTCGGACTCGTACTCGGCGGCCTTGGTCGCCAGCCGGTAGTAGGTCTGGTAGGTGACGTAGTTCTCCAGAACGTTGAGGATGAACCCCTCCTCGATGGCCTGGCGCATCGAGTACAGGTGCGACGGCCGCCACGTGCCCGCCTGCTCATCCCACTCGCCAAACATCTCCAGCGTCTTGTTCTTCGGCGTGGCCGTGAACGCGAACATCGACAGGTTGTCCTGCCGACTGCGTGCCGCGGCCGCCTGTTGGGCCATAGCCGCCGCCGGGTCATCTGCCTCGGCGTCGTAGGCCGCGGCGTCCTCCGCGGCGATCGCGAGCATCTCCTCCTCGGACACATCCTGCTCGCTCCGAGCAGCCAGGGCTCGCTTGAGCGAAGCGGCGGATTCACCGGTCTGCGAGCTGTGAGCCTCGTCGATGATGACCGCGAACCGCGACCCAACCCGCCGGTCCAGCGTCTCGGTGATGTACGGGAACTTCTGGATGGTCGTGATGATGATCTTGACGGTCCTGGACTCCAGCGCCTCGCGCAGCTGCTCGGACGACTCCTTGATCGACCGGACCATGCCGGCGGCGTTGGCCTTCTCGAACTGTTCGATCTTGTCCTGCAGCTGACGGTCGAGCACCCGCCGGTCGGTGATCACCACGACCTTGTCGAACACCTTCGAGTCATCCGCGTCGAACAGGTTCGCCAGCCGGTGCGCCAGCCACCCGATCGTGTTGGTCTTTCCCGACCCCGTCGAATGCATCGCCAGCAGGTTGCGGCCCGCTCCATGCTCGCGAGCGTCGACCACGAACCGGCGCACGCAGTCCCACTGGTGGTAGCGCGGGAAGATCAGCGTCGGCGCCTTCAACGGCTCGTCCGGGTCGGGGTGCTCGACGTGGATGAACCGCTGTACGAGGTCGAGCCAGTTGTCGCGTTGCCACACGTCCCGCCACAAGTACGACGTCGGGTGCGACCCGTCGGCGGGCTGCCAATTGCCTGCGCCGCCCCGCCCGTCGGGTGACGAGCCTCGGTTGAATGGCAGGAACGCCGTCTCCGAACGCTGCAACGTCGTCGTCATCTGCACGAGGTACGGGTCAGCGGCGAAGTGCACGACGCACCGTCGCGACAGGAACGCGTCGCGGGGGTCGCGGTCCCGCTGATACTGGTCTACGGCGTCGCCGACCGTCTGCGACACACCGTTCTTCAGCTCGGCGGACGCAACCGGGAAGCCGTTGACGAACAGTCCCAGGTCGACCGTGTTGTGATGGTCCGGCGCGTACGGCACCTGCCGGATCACGGTCAGCACGTTCGCCTCGTAGCGCTCCACCAGCGCCGGGTTCCGGCCCGACGTCGGCTTGAAGTACGCCAGGTCGAGGTGGACGCCGTGGACCTCCTTGCCCTCCCGCAGGTACTTCAACGTCGCACCGGGCTGCTTCATCGCATCAGTGATGATCGCGGCGGTCTTCCGCAGCCACCCGTCCCCCAGCCGCTGCTCGAGCTGCTCGACCTTCTCCGGCTGCGTTGCTGTCAGGAAGGCGCCGAGATCGTCGGGAACGAACCGCATGTCACGGTCGTAGACCGACGCGGGCTGCTCGCTCCAGACGGCCAGGTTCGTCATCTCGTGGACGACGCCCGTCTCGAAGGTCCGTTCATCGTGAGGCCCAGGCATCAGTTCCCCCTAGACGTTGATCTCGCCGGTCACGGCCGCCGTGATAAGCGCCCGCCGACGCATGTTCAGTAGCTCGACTTGGCGCTCCACCTTCTCGCGTAGGCGCCTCAATGGTGCGAGTCGGTCTTGGAGGTCCGCGACGATCATGCGCTGCTGTTCGATCTCGGGAACGGCAATGATGGCCTCGGAGAGCGAGGCAACGTTGAAGTGGGACTGGATGGACCCCACCGAACCGCGCGCGACCTGGCGGCGCACGAAGTCGGAGTTCAGGACGAACTCCGCGAACGTCGGGTCGAGGCGCGGTCCCGTCCGGACCAGAAGTAGATCGACACAATTTCCTCCCAATGCCCACTCGGGCACGACGGCTGCAGCTCCCGCCTCCCCGGTTCGGACGACCACCACGTCGCCGCGCCGCAGCTGGCTCTTGGGATTGGCAGCGTTCCCAGCGTGGCCGATGAACCGCAGGTCTGTGTCGACCACCCGCCCACGCTTCACGTTCACGCCACGTAGACAGGGCACTCCCTCTTCGGGTGAATCGACGTAGAGTTCCGCGGGGCGAACAACGATGCCCACGGTAACGCCCTGGGCGACGTACTTGAGCTTGGTCAACTCCCAGCCGTGCTTCATGGCCGGCTGCTCTACGAACGCCTCAACCGGATCGCGTGCATCCATGCCTCCTGAGACATAGAGGCTGATGGTCGCTTCACGCCGAAGGTCCGAAAGTCGAAGAACCTCGTTGTTCTTGGCGATGAGGGTGTCGATGCGGGTCGTCTCGTCGTCAAGCATGTCCGCCACCCGCCGTTGCACCTGCAACGGCGGCATCGGCACCGGCACCGCCGCCATGTCGTCGGCCCGGAGGCCTACACGGGTAACTCCTCGAGCCTTCGTCTCGAAATAGCTCGCTGACCGTCGGCCCATCAGAGCCCAGAAGAGGAAGCGAGGGTCGAGCTTGCTCGTGTCCGGCCGGATGAGGGCACTGTGGTACCCCAGCACAACGCCGCCGAGGTCCTCGGTGACCAGAGCCGGGATGGCGATGTCGTCGGCGGTCTCCGAGTCTTTGGTGATGACTACGTCACCTGGAAGAAGAGTGAATCGCGCGACCTCGGCTTCGGTTGCGGTGGCCTCCATGAAGGCGATGTCGCTCGTGATGCGATCCCGGTAGTAGACGTCCGTGTAGTTGCACAGCCGAACAGGCTGCTCGCCATCAACGGTCTTCTTGTCCACGCCGCTCGGAAACACCTTGGCGAGGTAGCCCAACGGTGCGGTGGGGTGCGCGATCGCTTCCGTGAACGTCACTTGGTGACTTCCGCGAGGAGGTCGAGGATCTCTTGTTCGATCTTGCGGAGTTCGGCGTCGATCTTCTCGAGCGGCGGGGGCGGTTCGTAGACGTAGAAGATCTCGGTGAACGGGATCTCGTAGCCGACCTTGGCCTTGTCGTGCTCGGCCCAGGCGTCGGGGGCGTGGGGCTGGACCTCGGCGGCGAGGTGGTCGTCGATGTCGCGGTCGAGCGGGACGGTCTCGTAGCCGCGCAGGTCGGGGTCGGGTACCGGGTTGCCCTTGCCGTCGCGCAGCGGTTCGGCGTCGGGGTCGTCGACGAGCAGGGCGTTGAGGACGGCGTCCTTGGACTTCTTCAGCAGGCTGGTCCAGCCGTCGGCCTGCTTGAGTCGCTTCTTGGCCGCGGCGAGTGTGAGTTTGTTGGTGGGGAGGGCGGCGAGGGCTTGTTCGACGGTGTCGCGCACGTAGGCGGGGTCATCGGTGCCCTTGCGGACGGACAGGTCCTGCCAGTCAGGATTCTCCTTGAGCCGGGTCAATGCGTCGGAGCCGCCTTCGATGCGTGCACGGCGAGGCCGCTGGACGGGGACCTTGACGTAGCCGAGGTCGGTGCTGGCGACCCACTTTGACCGGCCGTTCTCGGTCTCGTCGCCGTAAAGGGACACGATGGTGGCGATGTGCTCGTCGGCCAGTTCGTTGCGCTTGTTGCCCAGCGATCGCTTCATCTTGGCGTACAGGTCGCGCGCGTCGATGAGCTGCACCCGGCCCTTGCGCGAGGCGGGCTTGTTGTTAGTCAGAATCCACACGTAGGTGGAGATGCCGGTGTTGTAGAACAGGTCGTTGGGCAGCCCGACGATGGCGTCGAGGTAGTCGTTCTCGATGATCCAGCGGCGGATCTCGGACTCGCCCGAGCCGGCGTCGCCGGAGAACATGGGCGAGCCGTTCATCACGATCGCGATGCGGGTGCCGGGGGTGGTGTCGTCGACGGGTTGCATCTTGGAAATCATGTGTTGCACGAACAGCAGTTGGCCGTCTGACTTGCGGGGCAGCCCTGCGCCGTAGCGGCCGTCGAACTCCTCGCGTTCGTGCTCGCGTTCGATCGGGCCGGAGTACTGGTTCCACTTCACGCCGTAGGGCGGGTTGGCGATGACGAAGTCGAAGTGGCGGCCGGCGTAGGCGTCCTGGTCGGTGAGGCTGTTGCCGAGCGCGATGTTGAGCTCGCGGCGGCCGGTCATGAGCTGCTCGGACAGCGCGATCGCGTACGATTGGTCGTCGAAGTCCTGCCCGAACGGGCGGAAGTCGACGTCGGCGTTCAGGTCGCGAAGCCGCTGCTCGGCGACCGACAGCATCCCGCCGGTGCCGCAGGCCGGATCGAGCATCGTGACGATCTTGCCGGGCTCGTAGATGAGGTCGTCGACGTTGGTGAGCAGCAGGTCAACCATGAGCCGGATGACCTCACGAGGGGTGTAGTGGTGCCCGGCCTCCTCGTTCTTCAGCTCGGAGAACCGGCGGATGAGCTCCTCGAAGATGTAGCCCATGTCGAGGTTGGACACACGGGCGGGGTCGAGGTCGATCTCGCAGAACCGCGCCACAACCGGGTAGAGCAGGTTCTTCGCGACGAACTTGTCGACGTGCCGCTTGAACTCGAACTTCTCGAGGATGTCGCGCACGTTCGGAGAGAAGCGATTGACGAGGTCCCAGAGGTTGTCCTCGAGGTGGTCAGGGTCGTCGATCAGCTCGTCGAACGTGATCGGTGCTGTGTTGTAGAAGGGTTGGCCAACCGCGACCGCGATGGCCTGCTCGAGCATCTCGCCTTCGATGCCCCGTCCCGCGTACTTCTCTGCCGTCTCGATCGCCTTCGATCGAGTTGCCTCGGCAGCCTGGTCGAGCCGGCGTAGCACGACGAACGGGAGGATCGCGTCGCCCATCTCGTGACGCTGGTGGGTCTGATCGCGGATGATGTCGGCGACCGACCAGACCCAGCCGACGGCTTCAGAATGCGTGTACGAGGCCAAGTACCTGCCCTCTGTCGTGATGTGTCTTGCCAGAACGATAGGCCTTCCCGGTGACATCGGCAGTCATCTCAGCGGTTCGGCTCCGTTGCCTTCATCGCCGGAGGCGCTGCGTCGGATGCGTCGTGGCGAACGCGGTGAGAACCATGTGCTTGCTCGGCAACCCGTTGGTCACTGCCGGTGACGACCAGGACCGCAGGGGACTGACCGGGTCAACCGAGAACTCTGCCCGGCACAGCTCAGGACCGCGCACAACCGCGTCGACTCGGCCCGCCTTGACACGGAGGGGCTGAGCGCCGCGATCAGGCACCATCAGACACGAGCCATCAGTTCACGAAACGCGAGTTCAATCTCGGGGGGTGGCGTAGCGACGGTGCCGGCGATCTCGTCGGCATCATCCGCGAGCTTGCGGCGATACTGCTCGAAGATCCGCGGAGGCTGCTCGGGATGCCCGCGCACGCGTTCCAACTCTGCGCGTTCGAGGTAGAGCCAGCCGTTCGGGTCCAGCAGCTTGAGCCCCTGCTCGATGACCCTGTCGGCTGCGTCGAGTTCTCCAGCGTCGCGAAGCTGACGGGCTGCTTCGACCGCGGCGTCTTGAAGTCGAACGATGGCACGCTGCTCGATGTCGGTGGCCCACGAGTAGGCCTTGCCTTCGAAGGGCTCGCCGCGAACCAACTCCAGGGCAGCGGCTACCTCTCTTGCTCGTAGGTCACCAGGGAGGTCCTCGGCCAGATCGAGGTGGGCGAGCGCCCGGTCCAGGTCGCAGCCTACGTGTGTGGAGAGGCCGATCGGTTCGTCGCCCAGCCGACGTGGGACGAGCAGCTTCCCATCGGGTCCGTCGCCAAGGGTTCCTCGGAGCTTGGTGAGGGCGGACGTGACCCGCTGGGTCCCACCGCCTGCACTACGGCCGGCCCACATCACGTTGTCGAGCCGCTCCTTGGGCACACCGCCCGGATGCGTGACGAGGTACAGGAGCATCTCGAGCGCACGGGGCGGTAGCCCGTCGAGAGGCTTGCCGTCACGGATCACCTCGACCGGCCCCAGGAGCCTCACTTCGCACCAGGCTGGCTCGGTCGGTCGTGCCGGTCGGACGGCGGGATGCCCGTTCGTGGTCGGGTCGACCTTCTCGGCGGCAACATCAGCTTCGGAGTCACCAGCGATGACGTCCGGAGTCTGGTCGAGGCGGGTCAGCTCGTCGTCGATCACCTCCGGGTCGATGCCTGGTAGAGCGAGGTGGACGGTGCCGCCGTCGGGTAGCTGCAGCCTGCCGGTGTCCGCGTCCTCGACATGGAGCACCCATCGTCCGTCGGTGTCCTGCCCTTTCGCAACGGCACCGACCATCCCGGTCAGCTCGGCGGGTATCGCCGGCGGCGCGACGTCGTGGTGGCAGACCAGCAGCCGTGGCGTGCGGTCGTCGACGACGACGCCCTCTTCGAGTTCGTCCATCGCTAGGTCGACTTCGTCGGTCGGGTGATCGATGTGTCGGACGCGATCCAACGAGGCGAGCCGGTCGTCGCCGGCGATGGCGACCTCCACCGGCACCGTGATCCGGGAGGTCGCCACCTCGAGGCTCATGGCTCGCAATCGCCGGCGTTCCTCCGCGGGTGGCCCGTCGATGCCGAGCACGCCCATCGCAGCCACGTTGGCCAGCAGAGTCGAGGTTCCTGAGCGGCCGAGCGTGACCAGCAGCGGCAGACCGAACGACCGGTCGACGCCCATGTCGCCGAGATTCGCCTGCCACCCGACCGGACCGTCGGTCCCGTCGTCGGCAAGCGTCCACGGAGTCGGCGGCTCGGGTAGGGCCTGCTGTTCGTCGAAGAACAACGTGACCTCGCCGTAGTCACTGACCCGCACCAGCACCGGATGGACGTCCGGAGGGATGCTGCACACAAGCGCGGTGAGATCCTCCAGAGGCTGGTCGGTGGCTGCGCCCGCGTCCAGCTTCGCAACCTCTTCCTCGACCTCCGGCAGCGGCGTTGGGAGGCGCATCCCTGGACCGCGCTGTTGCAGTGCTGTTCGGCGGCGCCACCGGATAGTGGCCACCACGCCAGCCGCCAGCAAGGTGATGGCCGCCACGCCGGCGGTCAACCCTGTGGGCGCGCCGAGTGCCGTACGGGCCTCGTCGTCGAGGTCGGTCGGCTCGGAAGGATCCGCGGGCACGTCAGCGTGGCGACCTTCGATGGCAGACCGCCACCCGTCAGCCGGGCTCGACGCCTCGGGAGGCGTGGTGGCAGGGAGGTCATCGCCTTCGATCGCGTCCCGCCAACGACTTTCGGCCGACGACCCGTCAGCATCCGGGCTGTCGGTCTCGGGATGCGGCGGGAGGTCACACGTCGGGGCCGTCTCGCTGGGCGTCTGTGCCGACTGGTCTGATCCGGGAGGGCTGGCCGCTGCTCGATCGTCCCTGCCAGCGTTGGGATCCGGCGGTGGCGGGGGCACGCTGAACTGCTGTCCTGGGTAGATGAGGTCGGGATCTCCCGGAGGTAGGAGCCGGTCCGTGTTCGTTTCGATGAGCTGGCGCCAGAACGGGACGATCTCCCCGTCGGTGGGCTGGCGCCCCCAGGCATCGGCGAGGGTGGTCTTGGCGATGCCCCAGAAGTGGTCACCCTTACGGACGTCCCACGTGTGTGGGTCAGCGTCGTCTTCGTCGACGGCCGCCGACGTCGACTCGTTGGCCCGAACCGGTGCGCTGTCCAGGTTGGCGGGGATGAGCAGCTGCCAACCGCGCTCGACGAACGCCGTGCTCTCGCTCACGCTGTGTCCCCCGCCGACGTCCCGGCCCACGTTGGCCGTGCGCAAGGTCGGACCGAGGGACGCGTCCCCGAGGACCCGTTCGGCGAACCCACGCCAGGAGTCTTCCTCCTCCACCGTGACCAACCGGCCTTCGGCGATCGGCTGCGCCGTGACGGGCGTCACCTCGTGATCACCGTGCACAGGTGCTTCCGCGACGGTGATCGTCGCGATCCCCGTGCCGACGGCCAACGCGTTCTGGCCGGGGCCGGAGAGTGCGATAGCGGCCGCCACCAGCGCCTGGGCCAGGTTCCGGACCCACCTGGGCACACCAGTTGTCGAGGGTCGATTCCGGGCGACCGCGACAACCTCGACGGTCAGCATCCCGACCAGGAACACCCATGCGAGCCAGGCCACCAGGGCCAGGACGTTCACCCATACCGACGAAGGGATCAGCCCAGCCTGGATCGCCTCGACGACGTTGGTCCAGTCGATCGGCCACGACGGCAACGGGTTTCCAATGATTCCCCAGAGCAGCGAGGGCGGTGCCGCGAGACCGGCAGCCGCCGCGATGAGTCGCGCAGCACCGGCGGCCCGGGTACTCACCATCCTGGCCTCCATGCTTGCTCCCTCCGGGTACATGTGGCTGCCGCTCGCCGATCGTCAGCGGACGATCACGGACTGGATCTCCTTCACGGGGAATGTGGCGGTCTGCTCGCTCGTCTGGGTGCCCAGGGCCCCGCTTACCGGGCCGAGCCCCGGCGCGAACCCCTCCCAGGTGACAGTCCAGGTGATCGACATGGTGGCGGTGACCGAGTCAGCCACCCTCTCGTAGACGTGCACGCAGGCGCCGCGCGGCTCACCCGGGACCTGGTCGTAGTAGGAGCGGTGACGGTTGTAAGCGAGCCCGGGGCCGTCGCACTGAAACGTCCCTGATCCGTCGCCCGGGTCGATCGTCAGCGGACCGGGTGTGGCCGTGACACGAACCCAGACCGGGCCGTCGGCGTCTTCCTCGACGACCGGGTCGTAGCCCTCCGCCCACCACCAGGTCTCGGCCAGCACGATCGCGCGGATGGTCCCGTCGTCGGCTGGCTGGTCGAACGTGTGTCGGATCCCGGGCAGCGGGAGGTCGACGCGCGCGTGGGCCTGTTGCAGTAGGCCGTCCAGCACATCGCGCCAGGAGGGTCCGGTGGCCTCGCTGTCGCAGTTGAGGTAGCAGACCCACCAGTTCGCGTCGAACTGTTCGCCGGTGTCGTGGTTCGTGCATCGGAAGTGCCCGTGGCCCCACGTGCTGCCGTCCTCCCGGGTCTCGATGTCGCGCCACCAGTAGAACGGCCCGCCGTCGACCTCCCCGGGGTTCTCGGGTTCGGTGCCGGGTGGCCAGTAGGCCTGCTCACAGGTCACGTTGCTGCCGCCGCCTCCCCCGGAGCCGTCACCGGACTCGTCGTCGTGGCCGCTGTCCTCGTCCGTTCCCGGCCCGCATGGGCGAACGATGCGGGTACCGGGTCCGTCGGGGTCGGGCTCCACGTAGGGGGTGCAGTGATCGGCTGCTGCCGGAGGTGCACCGGCCACCACCGTGCCGGCCGCCACGACGGCGGCGACGAGGAGTGCCCGCATCAGGTACATCGCGGATCCTCCTGCGGCTCGGTTCCGAACTGGCCTGCGTCGCTGACCAGCCATGCGCCGTCGACGAGTTGCCAGATGCCCTCCTCGAGCTTCCCGAGTCGGCACCAGTCGCCCTCGACGCTGGTGCGGCTGGCGCGGTGCAGTTGCAGGTCTGTCTGTGGCGCGGGTTCGTCGACGGGGTCGAAGCGGGGGAAGCTCCGGAGGATCGCGGCGTGGTCCTCGGTGACGAGGTCCACCAGCTCGTCGACGTCACCACCGGTGCGCTCCCACTCCCGCCACGCGGCGGTGAACGCCTCCCAGCTCTCGGTGACGGCGTTCTCGATCGACGGTGGCACGCATTCTGCTGGGGATGCGGCGGTGATCTCGGACACCAGCCACTGGTCGTCCACGCGCACGTAGTCGGCTTCGACTCGGAGCCAGTCGTCCGGTGGTGCGGGCGCTTCCGCGACTTCCTCGCCGGTGTCGACGTGAGTGGTGCGCACGTCCTGCGACATGCACAGGGTGGCCCGCGCCTGGTCACCGCCCGTCGCTGTCGGGGCAGACAGCGCCTCGGCGCGAACGTCGCCCCGGTCGATGACGCCGCGTTCGCGCGCCTGGGTCAGGACACCGGCGATCCGCTCAGCTTCCCGCGAGCCTGGGGCAACGATCCCCTCGCCAGCTGCATCGATGTCGAGCTCGTCGGCGGGCGTCGGCGGCAGCCCGTACACCGCCTCGAAGCGGGCAACCAGCAAGGCGGCCGCGGTCTCCGCATCAAGCTCCACGGGGTCGGGGGCGGGGTCGTTGTTTTCATTCCCGTTCGACGGTGCGGGCGTCGCGTTGTCGGTCGGATCGGTGTTCTCCGCGCCGGTGCACGCCGTGAGGAGAAGCGCCGCCGCCAGGAAGGCGGCGAATGCTCGAGTGGTGGCTGCGGCCATGCGGCTTCTCCGTGGGGCGTCTACGGGTCGCTGATCGCGCGGGCAGTGCGGGTGGAGGTGACGGTGCGCTGATCGACCCCGACGATGGCCAGCAGCGGGAGACTGATGGTGGTCGTGGCGGTGACCGTGATCTCGTCGCCGTTGACCGTGACGGTCCCGGCCATCCCGGCCGCGACGATCTCGGCCTGGGCAGCAGCCTCGGCACGTGTGGCATCGAGCGCCCCGGTGGACGGGTCGACCATCCGGGCTCCGGCACGGGCAGCGACCTGGGCGACGTCCGAGGTCTCGTCGACGGCCGCCATGACGCGGGAGCCGTCGCCGACCAGCGCGAAGATCAGGACGGCGACGCTGGCGAGCCCGAGGATCCACCACGTGACGAACCCGCCGGACTCGTCGGTCCGGATGCGCTGTGCGGTCGGGCAGACGTTCATGGGCTGTGCTGGATGAAGAAGCGGTCGATGGTGGACCGGCCGGTGACGGTGACGGTGCGGCTGCCGAGGTTGAGGCCGGCCATCTGGGGGGTGTCCAACTGACAGGCGACGGTCACGGTCACGACGCCGTCGGTCGAGGAGGTGTCGACCGACCAGGTCGTGCAGGCAGAGCCGGTGAGGCGTCGGTCCACGATCCCCTGGGCCGCGTCCGCTCGGTCGGCCGGGCTGCGGACGGTTGAAGCAAGACGCGCAGCGTCGTGGGCGGCCAGGGACACCTCCCCTGGTGTCTGCCCGCCGGTGCCAGCCCAGACGACCAGCCAGATGAGCAGCGCGAGCACCGGCGCGCCGATCACCAGCTCGACCACCGGGGACGAGCCGGTTTCATCATGGTGCAGGAGAGTAGTCATGGCGCGGTGAGGAACTCTTCGCGGACGGCGGTCTGTGTGACGGTGAGGTCCCGCGGCAGGCCCGGCACGAGCCCCGGGCTGCGGACGGTCACGGTCATGGTCACGGTCGTTTCGGTCGTGCTGATCGACACGCTGCGGGTCTGGGCGGCGGAGTGGTCAGCGATGAGCTGACGGGCGATCGCCTCCCCATCTGTCGTGGAAGCGTCGGCGGTTGCTGCGGCGGTGACTCCTTGCTGCACCGCGGTGACCGTGGCCTGACGTGCCAGCAGGTACAGGCCGAGGTGCAACACCGCGCCAAGGGCGAGCGCGAGGAGCGGCATGAGCAGGACACCGACCACGGTGGTGTCTCCAGCTTCACGTCGCCAGCGGTTCATCTAGTTGCCGGTGCCGGGAAGGTTCTCGGCCTCGCTGAGCACGAAGGTGCGGATGATGGCGATGACGGCGATGGCGATCGCGGCGAACCCGGCGACCCAGAGGATGTTCTGAACGAGTTCGCCGCGTTCGTCGTCGCGGAGGTGGCGTGTCCGTTCGGCGATGCGGGGCAGCAGCGTCACGGTGGGCGACAACAGGATCGAGACCAGGGCGGTTGCGACGATGGCAACCGGCAAGAGTCGTGCGGCGTGCGGCGGGTGCGTCATGAGACTCCTCCTTCGAAGCTGGACGGTCGCGGGACGGGGTTGGTTATGGTGGGCTCGGTTCAGGTCTGGCTGTCGAGCAGCGTGCGGACGGTCGGGTAGATCACGTACAGCACGAGCACGATCCCGAGGCTGGCCAGGACGATGTCCTGCTTGAGCTTGGCGGTCTTGGCGGCGGACAACTGGTTGGCGAGCTCGTCCTGCCGCAACGCCTCGGCCCGGGCGAGCAGCGCGTCGGCGGGTGACCCGCCGGCGGTCTCGGTGAGCCGGAGTTCGGCGGCGAGCTGCCGGATCTCGGTCACGTCGGTCTCGTGCCCCAGGTCATCCAGGCCGGCCCACAGCTCGGTCTGGTTGGCCACGGCCCGATCCATCGCGGCGGACAGCATCCGGAAGCTCCAGTGATCACCGGCTGCGGCAGCACGCCGCATGGCCTGCTCGTCCTTGATGCCAGCCTGGATCATGAGTGCAGCCATCTGGGTCCAGGCAGCCAGGGCGAGCCCGAGGGTGCGGCGCCGCGCGCTCGCCTGGTCGTGCAGCCAGTGGACGGCGAGGATCCAGCCGACGGCGGCTCCCGCCACGGCGGCCCCGGGCAGCAGCGGGCCCGGTACGTCGACAAGCCCGGCCACCGCCGTCAGTGCGATGAGACCGCCGGTGGCCCACAGCAGCCGGGACACGACGAAGTCCTCAGCCGTACGTCCGAGCAACGCCAGCTCGGGCAGCACGCTGGTGGGAGTGGCGGCCGCGAGCTGCTCGCGCCATCGTTGCCACGGGGTGGCTGCCGTCGCGGCGGGTCCGCCGAGCACCGCGGCGACCTCCCGGTCCAGACGGGGCAGCGGGGGCCGGAACCCCCAGGCGACGGCGGTGACACCGGCGCCGAAGAGCAGCCCGACAGCGAGCGCGGCCAGCAGGATCATCGCCGGTCTCCCTCGCGCTGGAAGAAGCGGTCGGGACCCTTGATCCTCGACCAGACCACGAGCAGGCCCAGCGCCCCGGCGGTCAGGCCGGCCAGCAGCAGCAGGACGAGTTGCCCTTCGACCGTGGCGTAGGCGGCCATCAGCTCCGGTGAGGTCGCCCCGAGGTAGAGGGCAAGGACCGCCCAGATCACCAGCACGGCACGCCGGGTCATCCTCAGGCCGCGTGCTTCGACCTCGACCTGCCGCAGGTGATCGAGCTGATCGTCGGCCCACGCCACCAGCGCACGCAGCGCCGGCCGCAGCCCCCGAGCGGAGTGGGTCAGCGCCGACGAGAGAACGACGGTGGCGGCATCGCCGACGTGGTTGTCGAGGTCGGCGGCGAGCTGCTCCAGGGCGGCTTCGGTCCCCATCCAGTCGAGCTGATTGACGCACCGCTGTAGCGGGACAGCCAGCGGGGAGTCGGGACGCACCTGCCGAGCCGACTCGCGCAGGGCGGACTCGAGGCCGACACCGGCCGCGACGGTGGTATCGATCTGCTGCAGCCAGCCACGCGTGGCTTCGAGCATCTCGCGTTCGTGTCGCTGCGCGGCGGCCTGTCGGATGGTGTAGGGCACCAGCCACAAGGCCGCCACGACGGCTGCGGCTGCGACCGGCCAGCCGGTGACCAGCCACGCCACCGCAGCCGCCCCGGCGATCCCGCCGACGACGGCGATGCGGCCGGCCACCTGCGGCCAGTCCACCTCGCGTCGCGACGCCGTCTGGTCGGTGCCGGTGACGCCGATCGCGATGGCGACGATCCCGGCGGCGAACAGCAGCCCGGCGGCGGCTCCGGCGACCATCGGGGGCATGTCAGTCCACCGCTCGCATGCCGTGACGCCAGCCGTGGGCCGTCAACCACTGGCGCATCTTGACCGACGGGCCATCGCCGGTGAGCCGCCCGTCGGCATCGACCCGGTAGACCTCGTGCACCAGGATGGTGTTGCCGTCGATGCCGCCGACCTCAAGGACCTCGGCCACGTAGCGCTGCCGGGTCTTGGGGTCCTGCCGCTGCCAGCACACCACATCGACCGCGTCGGCGACACGCCTACGGGCGCCCGCCTCGGACATGGTGGAGTGCTCCGCCGCCAGGTACTCCAGCCGTCCCAGCGCCGCCCGGGCCGAGGCGGCGTGGATCGTGCACACCGAGCCGCCGGCTTCGCCCATCATCGCATCGAGCATCTCGGCGGCCTCGCTCGAACGGACCTCGCCGACCACGAGCCGGTCGGGGTTGAGCCGCTTCGAGGCCCGCAGGCCGTCCGACAGGGTGAAAGCACCCTCCCCCTCGGTGTTCGGCCGGCGCGTTGCGATGGCGACGACGTCGTTGTGCAGCGGGTTGCCGTCGGCGTCGACCATGACGGGGTGGCCGAGCTCGAGTTCGCGGACGTCCTCGATCGTGATGATCCGCTCGTCCGCATCAATCTCGTTGAGCAGGCAGCGCATCGTGGTGGTCTTGCCGGCCTTGGGCCCACCCGCCACGAGCACGTTGGCGCCGAACCGGACCACGCCCGAGAGGAACTCGGCGACGGCCTCGTGCAGGGTTCCAAGCGCGACCAGCTGGGACACGCGCCGGATCGTCGGGTCGGGACGACGGATCGAGATCGTGGGCCGCGGTGCGATCTCGCGGACCAGCGAGATCCGGTGGCCGGATGCCAGCGTTACCTCGGCGACCGGACGAGTCTCGGACCATTCCTGCTCGCCCTCCCGGCCGTAGCGGCGGGCAAGGCGCTGCCCGAGCTTGAGCAGGTCCTCATCGTTGTCGGCGACCGGCTCCCCCTGAGTCTTGGAACCGTCAGCGCGCAGGACCCACACCTCGTCGCCGCCGTTGATGTTGACGTCCTGGATCGTCTCGTCGTCCAGCAGCAGCTGCAGGCGCCCCAGCCCCGCCACCTCAGCGACCGCGGCATGCCGCACGGTTGCCCACACCGCCGCCTGTTCGTCCGGGGACAACTCGGTGGGGAGCAGCGTGGTGTCCTCCATCCGCAGCCGGCGGGTCTCGCTCATCACCAGGTCCGCAGCCTGGTCGTGACCGAGCCGGTCCGTGTCTCCCAGCCCGGGCTGGGCGTCCCGCTGGGCGTGCACGCCTTCGACGACCGCGCGGACAGCACGACGGACGATGGGGTCGGACCAGCTCTTCATCCGGTGGCGACCTCCGTCTCGGCGGCTGAGAGCCGCTCAACCAGCGCCCGTCCTGTGCGCAGCAGTGGAGACCGGGGCAGGTTGCGGCGCGCGGGTGACAATCCGCACAGTGCCCGCGCCGCGGGAGGGTCCTCGGGCACGGTCGCGACCACCGGCCATCCCAGCGTCGTCGCCACCGACGCGGCCGAGGAACGGGCGGGGTCCCCCGCCGCCTCGCGTACCAGCAGCCCGACGCGCCCGGTCTTGTTCAGCCAGCCAGTCGCGGCGCTTGCGGCGGTGACCTGCTCGACGATCGGGTCCACCAGCACCCACACCCCGTCGACGGCGGACAGCAGGTCGAGCTGGTCCGCCGATCCATCCACCCGGCCGGCATCAACGACGACCGGGTGTGTGACAGTCACGAGCCGGTCCGTGAGCCAGCGGCCGACCTGGGCCTGCCGCATCACCGCGGCCGACGGGTGGGCCGGCAGAACCCGGGCCTGACCGAGCCACGGATGATGCGCCGCTGCCCACAGATCCACTGTGCCGGAGACATCCATCGCCAGCTTGGCCGTCGTGTTCACGGCGGAGCGGACGTCCAGCCGCCATCGGGCGGCGATCGCGCCGCCAGAAGGCGCGGCCTCGATCACGAGCACCGGACGGTCACCAGCGGAGGCCGCGGCACATACCAAGGTGGTCACGCCCGGAGCCCCGCCCATCGACACCACCGCCGCCGACCTCATGGTGCGATCACCGCGATCGAGGCGCGTCCGGCACCACCCGCGTTGGTCACAGCCGCAGCAGTCTCCGCCGGGACCGACAGCGTGATGAGCCGGGCGGCGGCGACACCCTGATCGCCCAGGACCGCCACCGCCTCCACGACAGCGGCGTCGACCAGCACCTGTGGCGGCTCGCCCTGCTGCACCGACGCCTCAATCACCTGGACGACGTCACCCGGACGTAGCCCCGCGATCGGGAACTCGCCCGGGTTCAGCCGCAATCCCACGAGCGCCTGGCCCTCCCCCACGGCCACGTGCTCGGTCACCAGCACAGGCGACAGGAGATGGCCGGCCGGAAGGTCGGCCGCCCACACCTGTCCGACGAGCTGTGTGCGGGAGGCAACCGACGCTTCGAGCAGCGACCCGGCCGCGCTGTTCGCAACCTCGACGGCGACGAGCTCGTCCGGATCGACGAGGTGACCGCGCGACACCTCGGTCGCGGTCGCCCACACCAGCGTCGTCGCCGTCGCCGCGTTGAGCAGCGCCGCCACCAAGGCCGCCGACAGCGCGGCGAGCACCAGGCCGACCACCACGAGCACCGGACGTCGTCGCCGTGCGGGTTTGGGTAGCCCGGCGACAGAGTCGGTGTCGGTTCGTCGGGAACGCTGCGCGCCCGTCGGCGGGGAGGTCACGGCCACGCCTCCCCCGATGCGCTACCGCAGATCCGAGAAGGCCGCCGCGTGTGCGTGCGCACGAGCAGAAACGCCGCCCGTGGAGTTCCCAGCGGCGCCAGGGGATAGGGCACCTTGCAGTTACACATGATCGTGACCCACTGAGGACTCCAAACACTACAGATTGGCCACCGTGCGTGGTAGGGAAACTTCCACAGGTTGTGGATAAGCGATCGGCGTCCTCAACCGACGTTGGTGGCGGACCTCTCCACGCCAGTCCGCGCTGTCTGGCCAGCGGCGGCGATCCCGTCCGCGTCCGCACTCCGCTTGACGACGCTGGCGCGTGGCGGGTCGAGGAACTCGACACGGCTGGCCACCACGACCAGTCGATCGCGGCGCTCACCGTCCGCGGTGGCCCACTCCTCGTGCTCCAACGAGCCCCACACCGCGACCCGCCTACCGCGGGCGAGATGCTCCGCAGCCACCTCGGCCAGCCGGCGCCAGGCCTTGACGGTGATGAAGTTCGCGAGCTCCCGGCGGGGGTGGTCGACGGCCAGCCGGAATGTGGTCAGGGGGGTGCCGTTGGGTGTCGTATGCGGCTCGGGGTCGTGGGTCAGCCGTCCGATCAGCTGCACGCTATTCATGCGTCCTCCGACAGTCGGGTACGCACAGGGAGTTGTCGCCGACCTCCCCGAAATGTGACACCACCCGACATGTCGTGCGGTGAGTGCACAGCGCGTCGCAGCCGACTCTCATCCGTGGGACCCAGCGACGGTCTACACGCCACCTCCACCGTCGCTTGTCGCTGTCATCTTCGCGAACACCAGCCACGGTGCGCCGTACGGTGCGGGATGCCAATCTCTCAAGTAGCCCGCCGCGCGATCTTCGACGAGTTGACCCTCCGCGAGACGCGCTCGGCCAGCGGGGTTGAGGACGACGAGCCGCCACCTTCCTCTGGGACGGTGCCGACACCGCAACCGTGACTGCTTCGGTGTGCGGACGGGCCGAGCGGTCGCGCCGCCCATAGCGAGCGGCCGCGGACCCGTCGCCATCGACTTCAGGAGGTTGTCGGTCAGCTGCCGCCGCTCGAGCAGATGCGGCCTGTGACAGCCGGCAACGAGCAGCCCGTCCGCGCTGAAAAGCCGGGCGCCCGTCTCCGCCGTGCCGCACCCCTCAGGCATGCTGCTCACCCCTTCGAGGAGCCACGCCATGCCTTCCGAGTTCTGGGCAGCGATCTTGGGTGCGCTTGCGGCGGGAGGCGGTGGCTACCTGGCGCAGCGAGTGGCGACCACGCGCGGGGGGGCCGAGTTCTTGTGCAGAGATGTCGCTTCGGGAAGGACCGCTAGGTTCAGATCCATGACTGTCCAACTAACTATCGGGAGCCCAGCGGAGTAGCCGTGGCCAAGAGGCGTGGAAGAAGGTCGCGGAGGCGGCGCAGGCAGAAGGCATCAGGGCACGGGCCAGCCTCGTTCGAGTTCCTGGGCGCTCGGGTGGAGGGCCGAGGAAAGGTTGTCCGTTGGTCGACCGGTGAGGACTTCGATCGCCTTCGGTTTCAGCGTGAAGTCACCATGCGGGGGCAGGCGGCCGCGCAACACGCTGAGGCGCTCGTCGCGGAGTTGCTGAAGATCTTGCAACGTGTGAACCCGCTGCACCTTGTCGGCCAGGTTTCGGCCTGGGCTACCGCTGGCATACCGGATCGGGACGACGCCGAGAGCGCTTTGGCCTAGAAGCCCAGGTGGAGTTCCTCGGCGGCTTGTCCTTGTCCCTCTCCCAACCGGAGGGTGAACCGGAACCGGCGGGACCCTACGACGTGCAACGCTGCCTGGAGCTGCTTGACGGCCTCTTGGGCGCCGAAAGGGACCGACTCCTCGGTGAAGAGGCCAGTTCCGCCGAATCGTCATCCGCGGGCTCAGCCCTAGACGAAGTTCGGTTCATGGCACGCCTTGAGCATCTGACCGACCGCACTCAGGGGTTCACGCCCCACCTGGAGCAGATGATCGATGCAGTCTTCGAACCGCTTCGAGGCGAATGCCTCACCACGCTTGGCTTCTGCCCGGCCGACTTGCCGCGCGTCGTCCGAGCTCACGTATCGGCCCGCCAGGAAGTCTTCCAGGGACGTCTCGAGCAGGCCCGGAGCATCCCCAAATCACAACTCAAGGGCTTGCCAGTGCCTGAGGAGTGGGCCCTGATGTCTTGGGTGATCTTCGGCTTGGTCAACCCACGGGGGGACACGACAACGCAAGAGTTGGCGGGCCGGGCGGGCTTGGCGGAACGCGACGTTCGAGCTGCCTTGGAGGCACTTACAAGTGAGTGGGGTTGCCAACCGGGCTTCCGCCATCTCGGTTCGCCGAACCGCTTCAGGCGCTATCCCGTGTTGCGCGGCACCCCAGGCCGCTATTCGATCCCGCTGGCCTGGTCGATCCTGCACGAGGTCTTCGGCTGGTTCCGCGACCTGACGTCCGCACAGGCTCTGGAGCCTCTTCGACGCCAATACCACCAGGCCCGCGCCGCAGCCACAGAGACACTGGTGACGCAGACCCTCGTGGAGGTGTTCGGCAACGATCGGGTCCTCTCCAACGTCGAGTACCCGATCGGAGGCGGGAACTGGGCCGAGGTCGATGCCGTTGTCCGGCTCGGCGACCATGCCCTCGTTGTCGAAGCCAAAGGACATGCCATCAGCGATCGCTTCAGGGTAGGTGACACCGATTACGCCGAGTTCCACTTCCTTGATGTCGTCAGCAAAGCCTTCAGTCAGAGTGATCGTGCCGCGCGTTACCTCGCTGAAGGCGGAGACAAGCTGAGGATGAAAGACGGCGGCCCCAGGGTCGAGTGGACGCCTGTCGCAGGAACAACACGGGTTGCGGTGTCGTTCGAGCGGATCGATCCATTCGTCCTTGCCGCAACACGACTTGCTGCCGAGCACCAATCCGCCCCACCCACCTGGGTTGTCTGCCTGGCCGACCTTCTGATGGTGGCCGACATCCTCCGGGAGCCGTACGAGTTCTATGCCTACGCGGCGCTGAGAGCAGAGCTCGCAGCCGATCCGGTCGTAGCTTTGCTGTCAGAGGCGGATGTCTTGGGCGCTTTCCTCAATGATCGTCTTGAGTCGTACCGGAGGCTGGTAGGGCGAGGACCGACGAGTGTGGTGATGCTCGACCACCATTCGCAGGAACTGAACGCCTATTACAGTGCTGTAACTGCGGGCCTTTCCGTCGAGCGGCCTGCGCTCCGGTTGCCGGCCGGCATTGCCGACAGCCTGCGCGGACTGGATGCCGACTCCCCGGGGTGGGCGGCTGATGTGAGGCGACTCCTGGCGCGACAATCGAACTCGGATGCTCCGTAGCCACCGGTCTCGTGACGACTGTTCAAGGGCGACAGGGCTTCACGATCTGGAGGAGGGTGACCGTTACGATCGAATCCATGGTGTTCGCCCTATGGGATGCGTCCTGATGAGGCTATTGAGCGGTTCCTTAGCGTTCTTGGCCGCCAGACGATCTCTTCCGACTTGGCGACGCCGGCGCTTTCGCGGCGTTGGCGGCTCTTCGCATTTTCGCTCAGGGCCTAATCGGGTGCGGGGAGGTAGGTGAATCCCGGACATGCCTGAAGGCATCTACTGCAATCGACGCGGACTCCGGGAATGAAATCCGGCCCAATCCGTTCTCGGAGAGCTTCAGTGTCAACGGGGATGCCGAGGAGACGTGCCAGGGGCTGCCGAGGGCTCCGGACGAGTGAGACCTCGTCAACCCGTTCGATCTCTTCAACTATACGAATTGGGTTCGCCATATACGTGATGTCCGGATCGTGATCGCACATCTCGGATGCGCAGACACGACACCGCGCCGTAGGACTTGCCTCCGGCCCGCCTCGAACGCGATACCAGTGGTCGGGGAAGTGAGGACACTCGGAAACATCGGCGCTGCAGAGCGAGCAGATTCGGCGTCGGATAACCATGCCTGGCGAGAAACCCATTCGCTTGTGCGCCAGAGCGACTGGGCAACGATGTTCGTACCTGTCACCCAGCCACTCCAGCTGGCAGCCCTCCGGGAACCGTTCACGGGCGTAGCGGCCCATCTGGTGCAGGTCCGCATGGACGGCCTGAAAGGCCTCAGTGCCTTCGAGGTAGTACGAGGCATTCGCCGCATGTGACAGTGCTTCGCGGATCGAACGGTGGGCGGCCTCGGCGTCGGTCTCAGTCATCCGAATCGCGTCCCCGAACTTGCGGCGGGCGCGAAGGCGTCTCCGCAGTCCCTCGCGCACAATGGGCGGCGGCCGCGGGTCGCCTCCAGCGTCAACCACCTCGTCTGAGGCAACCGAGACGTTGCTAACCGGATGCTCAACGAGGTCCCGTGGGAGAAGCCCCAGGAGTTCACTCATCGGCCTCATCGGCGCCGCCGTCCGGCTTCAGTAGACGCGGGAGTCGATCAAGGGCACCTGCGACGCCTACAGCGTCACCCGAGAGCCGGATCCACGTTCTGGTGCCCTTCTCATCATCATCTACACGAACATCCAGCTGAACCTGCTGGTCGGGTTCAAGGGTGTGCGCCCAACGACGGAAGCCGGCCTTGATGGCCTCCCAAGACGCTGCGCCGATGACGCTGGCCAGTATCGATACTCCGAAGGCCAGCTCGACAGCACCCTTCAGCGACTGCCAAGAGCGATCTTCGCTGGCATGCGCATACGACGCGGCAGCGCCTTCTGCTCGCAGCGTCTTCCCGAGCGTGTCGATTTCGCTCCGATAGATGCCGCGGCCCTGGTCGATCCGCACAGGAAGGATTACGACATGGTCCCAGTCCTCTTGTCGCTGACCTGACGGCCAAGAGGGCTCCGGGGTCGGCACCCCGACCGTTACATCCTCTCCCATGGCGCCACCTCTCCCAATGGGCTGCCCGACTCCGCATCTAGTGACGCGTCCTTCATGCCGTGCAGTGCCGTGTCCACGTGCGGCAAGCTGCCAGGGCAGCGTAGGCCACGGCCGGAATGGACGTTTGGAGGTCATGGCTTGAACCGGCTCGAAGCCGGTATTCGCGTGCGGGTGCAAACTCGGTCAGAGGGTGAACTGCTGCCGCAACTTCGATCGGTTGGCGCCTCCGGAGGCGCGGGCGTCAGGGGATCTCGTGCGCTTGGGGCCTAGCCGCAACGCCCGCATCCGCGAGGCCTTCGCCACCTCCTCTGTGGGGCAGCCGGACGCGACCTCTGCGTCCTCCGCACGTGCTTGTGGAGGGCTACGTCCTTGGGGCCGAGCACCTGGCCACGCGGAGGACGAGAACGGCCACCACGAGATGCAGGGCGAGTGGCAGGAGATAGACGATCTGTCCCGTCCGGGGAGTGGCGATGGCCGCGAGAATGGCTCCGACCGCCCAGCCGAGCGCAGAGAACCCAGCCGCGTACGGGACGATGAGGGCCAGAACGACGGCGACGATGCCGAGAGCGAGAGCAGCCCTGGCCAAGGTGGCAGGTGTGTAGTACACGGCCAGCTCCCCAATGGCTGCCATGCGAGCCATTCCGGCGGCGACGGCCGCGCCCACGAAGCCACCGATGAGACCGCCGACGACACCTCGGGTTGGGCCGACGATCCATGACACGATCAACAACGTGACGATGATGGTGGCCATGGCCCTTCCTCGTCGCGATCGTGGTTGTGCGGTGTGACAGATCGGCCGAACCTCGACCAGCGGCTCATGGAAGGTCGGGTCGGATGGCGTGCCGTCGCTGCCAGAGGGCATCGAAGAAGGCGGGCCAGTCGGTGGCGGGGTCGTGCTGGCCACGGATCTCGTGGAGGACCTCGAGTGCCCGGCGTTGCTGAGATGTGAACGCGTCGCCGTTGCCGTCGCAGCGGCCAAGTCCGAATGCGGCGGTCAGGGAGTCGAGCAGGTCCCGACGGAGTAGCGGCCAGTCGTGCGGGTTGCTGAGGGCGTGGGCGAGCTCGACATAGTGGACGTACTGGTCGCGGTGGATCCAGGGCAGGTCGTCGAGGCCGATGCCAGGTCGGTCGAACATCGTGGCTCCTCGCGGGTTGTTGTCAGGATGCCGTTCTTGAGGGCGCTCCGCAGCGCGCGGTCGCGTGAGCTGTGGAAATCGTCCGTGTGAGTTGCACGCGGGTCATCGGCGGAACAGTCGCTGGATCTGCTGGCGGGTGTCGTGCCGGGATGTGAGCTCGGCCAGTTCTCGGTCGAGCTCGGCGAGCTTGCTGGCCCAGTAGCGGACGAGGTCGCGGGTGGCCCGGTAGCCGGGCGCGCCGCGGGTGAGATCGGCCAGGCGCCGTGTGACGGCCTGGTGGGCGGCCTCGGCCATGCGACGGTCCTCAGCCACGAAGTCTGGCCGCCGTGTAGCCGCCACCTCGGGGGTCACGGTCTGGGTGAGGCCGGCGCGGTAGTGCGAGCGAGCCAGCAGCCTCTGGAGATCGGCGATGCGCCAGCGTCCTGCCTCGTCGGCTTGCAGCCGCAGGGTGATGGCGCCCCAGCGGTCGCCTTCGGTGCGGGTGACGACAGTGGCCACCACCTCGCCGACACCGAGGCGTGTGAGGTGGGGCTCACCGATCTGATCGTCCTGGACCGGCCCACCGTGGAACCTCCCGAGCTTGCCGGGCTTGGACCACCGCAGCCCGGTGTCTGAGTCCATCAGCTCGAGCAGATGCCCGGGTGGCCGCAGCCCGCGCTCGACCTCGAGGCACGTACGGGCGATGAACCGCAGGATGTCGGCGACCTGTTCATCGGTCGGGATCGGCGGGGCTGGCCGGTCGGTGCTCATCGGGATCGGCCCGCGGGTCGAGGATGTCTGGGCTGTTCGAGGACGGCCTGAGCGCGGGTGGCGTCGATGACCCGGTCGAGCTGGTCGGGTGGCACGAGTTGGCGGGCGACCTGGCCGACGCGTTCGTGGAGCTGTTTGAACCGGTCGACGTCCCCGCGGATCCAGCCGGCGATGTAGCCGGCGGCGTGGCCGGTGATGTCGTGCCCGAACCGGGCCGAGATCGTGTGAGCGGCCGCCTCGGCCACCGCTTCGCAGTCGGGCCGGTTGTGGGTGTAGTAGCGGCGGTCCCCGGCCTCGTGGGCGGCGATGAGTTCGGGGTCTTCGCGGTGGGAGAGCTCATGGGCAAGGGTGGCCAGCCGCTCCCCCGGGCTTCCATTGGCATCGAGGACGATGCGGTCGCCTTCGCGCTGGTAGTAGCCCGACAGTCCCTCGGGCAGGGGGCGCAGCTCGACGGTGATCCGGTGGTCGCGGCAGTAGCGATCGAGGTGGTCGGCCAACTCGCGGGGCGCCTGCTCCGGGGCGGGACGGCCCAGCTGCGGGAGAGCCTCGCCCTCGGTTTGACAGGCGTCCCAGACGTAGCCGATCCCGAAGGAGACCCGCCGTTCGAGCCGAGCCCGTTCGGCCCGGTCGGCGGGTGGGCGGGCTCGCTTGCCGGTGGTCGGGTCGACCCAGTAGGGCTTGGGGTAGAAGACCATGATCCCGGCCTCGCCCTTGCGGACGTAGCGGCCGAGCTGCTTCCAGGTCCGGAACGAGGCCACGGTCCCGGTCGCCTCGGGCAGCCGCTCCGCAAGCTGTGTCATGATCCACATCGAGTTCGCGGGCGCGTAGCGATGGAACAGCGACATGCGGGCGAACCAGTCGCCGTACTCGCCGGAGTCGACGATGCGGCGCAGCTCGCGTTCCAGCATCTGCTCGGCGTCGACCCGGCGTTCCTCCAGGCTGGGGCGGCTGGCGGTGGGCATGGACGTCTCCTCGATCGGTCAGCGGCGACGGGCGCCGATGCGTCGGACGGGCATCGCGCCCGACTCGGAGTGCCGCATCTGCCGTATTGCGGCGGCCGGAGGCGGGGTGCGGGGCTGCTTCAGGCCGGCGGCAAGCCCCGAGGCGATGGTCCGGCGGATCTCGGCGGCACCCAGCCCGGTCCGGACGGCCACCTTCTCGAGCTCGGCGGCGACGTGGTCCTGGTCGACCAGGCCGGCACCCGCCAGCTGCCCGAGGTTGAACGCCGCGCGGTTCAGCGTGTCGTTGCGGCTGCCCTCAACCGCGGTGGCGACGCTGGCGAGTTCGCGCTGCAGGGCTGCGGCCACGTAGCGCTGCTGCGGGCTCCCGGTGGGCAGAGTTCGTGTCGCCACCTCGACCACAGGGACGTCGGGCGTTCGGCTGCGGTCCAGCAGTGCGAGCAGCCAGCCGGGAGCTTCGGCAGGGGGGATGCGGCCGACCCACTGGTAGCGGCTTCCCGTGGCATGGATCGAGGGCGGCACGACGATGTAGCCGCCGTCGGCGCGCAGGTCGATGCCCGGCAGGAGGCGCGCACGGTTGGCGACGGTGCCACCGGGATGGGCGAACAGCAGCTGGCGGCCACCCGAGCCGGTGCGCTGCTCGCAGGTCGGTGGCAGAGCCCCGTGGTCTGCCTGGAGTCGGGCAAGGCTGGTCGGTCCGTCGGGAAGGTCGATGTCGAGGACCAGCAGCCGCGAGCTGGCGCCGGTGGCGACACCGACGTTCGCATCAGGCCAGCGTGTCCACCATGTGCGGACCTGGTCTGGATCGATGGAGGCGTCGTGCAGTCCTCGGCTGGTGCGCGGATGCTTGCCGGCTGACCGGCAGTCGGTGGCGGTGCAGCTGCAGCCTCGTGGGCGCGGGGTGTGCAGCGGCAGGACCGGCCAGCCGTGTTCGGCGTAGCGCAGGGCAACCTCGACGAGGTGGCGAGGATCCGGCGGGTCCGGCCGTCCCATCAGCATGTCTGCCGGCGGTAGGTGGCGAGTTCGGGTCGCAGCACCTTGCGGGCACGAGAGACCCGCTGGCGGACGGCCGCATAGGAGATGCCGTGCCGGTTGGCGACGTGGTAGAGCGGCTCGTGGTTCGCCATCGCGAACAGCGCGTCGCGGGTGACGGCATCGAACTCGGCCAGGGCCTGGTGGAGATCGTCACCGAGGTCCGAGTGGTCGTGCCCTCCGCGGCCGTCGGCTGCGTGGTGGCGTGCATGCAGCCAGGCCGTGCCGACCGGTCGTTCGTGGCGGCGGCGGTGCAGGTGCTGGGCGACGATCTTGCCGACCCGGTGGGTCAACTGCCGGGCGACCCGGCGGCGCAGCCAGCACGCGTCGGACAGGTCGGCCTTGGCCAGGGTCCGGTAGAGCACCTCGAGGCAGACGGCTCCCCATTCGGTGGCGTCGTGTTCGAGCAGGACGCGACCGCGGGTGACCAGCAGCGGCCGGTGGCTGGTGGCGAGCCACCCCAGTGCGACCGGATCGCCGGAGAGCGCGGCCGAGACGAGCCGTCGGTAGCAGGCGCCGCCGTCGAGCGTGGGAGCCTCGACGTGCGCCGCGAGTTCGCCAGTGCAGCCCTCGCCGAGCAGCCGGGTGATGTGGCGGTCGCGCTCGTCGTCGCCAAGGTGGGTGAAGCGGCGGGTCACGTCGCCGAACGGGGCAGGTGTGGAGTCGAACATCGGACGCAGCTCCTGCTCGAGGTGCGTCCACGGTCTTATGGGGGCTATGCGGAACTGATGCCAACTCCTATGCCAGCCCCTATGCGGCGTGGTCGATTTCGTGGTACATCTTGTGTGACGGCTATGCCGGCCTGTTCAGGGCTATGCCAACCCCTATGCCAAGGCGATGACGGTGGCGCGAACACACCGATCGGTCCGGGTCGACGAGGAACTCCTTCGGGAGCTCGAGGAGCTCGCACGGCAGCAGCTGATCCCGGCCGGGTTCACCGACCAGGTCGAGGTCGCACTGCGGCTGCTGGTCCGCCACGCCACCGACCGGCGGACCCGGCAGGCCGCCGGACTGGTCGGTGCCGACCGGCAGCGCGCGGAGGCGACCTACCGGCGGCTGCACGGACGCAGCAGCGAACGATGACCGCGGGGCAGATCTGGCGACGACCTGACGGGCTGCGCTGGGTCGAGATCCAGGCCGACGCCATGGAACCTTCGGGCTGGCGGCTGATGGTCCCGCTCGTCGAGATTGACGACGCCCCGGACGCCCCACCCCTCGTCGTCACCGTGGGCGAGGCTCGCGCCCGCGTGCACCTGCTGACCAGCGCTCACCGCGACGACCTTGGCGAGCCGACGCAGCACCTGGACGCCGAGGAGGTGACGATGATCCAGACGGCGGCGCGAAGCCTGATCACCATGTAGCCAGCCCAGATCAAACGTGGTTACACTTGTTTTAGATAATGCGAGGAGGCGTCGATGGGCCGCTCCCGGGCAGAACGCTTCGCCGCGCTCGACCGACAGCTCGAGGCAGCCGTCAAGACCTCGGATGACGCCGGCACGACCGTGACCGTCGGCGCGACCGACCCGGTCGAGCTGCCGCCGGAGTCGCTGAAGACGCTGCACAAGGTGGTACACGCCCTGGCGGCCGGCAGCGATCCACTGTTGACCACCACCGAAGCCGCTGACTTCCTCGGGGTGTCACGCCCGTATCTGACCCGGCTGCTCAAGACCGGCAAGCTCCCCTACCGCAAGAAGGGCAACCGCCACCTCGTCCCGGCTACCGCCCTCGCACGCTTCAAGGAGGAGCGCGATCGCAGGCTGAACGAGCTCGATACGGCGGCTGCTGCCGAGGCTGACCTGGGCCTGCGGTGACCCGCCCCGCCGGGGCGCTCGTCGCCGTGCTCGACGCCAACGTGCTCTACCCGCAGTGGCTGCGTGACGTGCTGCTCACGCTGGCGGCGATGGGCTACTACGACCCGGTCTGGTCGCAGCAGATCATCGACGAGATGCGCCGCAACGTGCTGCACGACCACCCCGACATCGACCCGCAGCACTTCGACACCGTGACCATCGCCGCGCTCCGACGGGCCTTCCCGGAAGCCTGGACGGACGTGCCCGCGACGCTGATCGCCCAGATGGACAACTCCCCCGGTGACCGTCACGTTCTGGCCACAGCGGTCGCGGCGGCTGCACAACTCATCGTCACCGCGAACACCGCCGACTTCCGCTCGCGCCGCTTCGTTGAGTCCGGCCAGATCCGCATCGAGGACCCAGCCGAGTTCCTCACCGCCGCCCTCGAGGAACACGAGGACGTGATGGCGGCTGTGCTCGAACACCTCGCCGCAAACCGCCGTGGTGTCGAGAGCGTGACCGACGTCCTCGACGAGCTGGCCCGCAACGACACGTTGCAGCCCTTCGTCGAGCGCGCTCGGACCCGGCTCCTGTAGAGCGGATCTCAACACGTCGCCACGACACCCACCCGTCCGCCACGCGCACGTCTTCGCCCCGATGTCACAATCCGCGCGCCTCGACGACAACTCCCTGTGCGACCACGGCATAGGGACGCACCAATGCACTGTCCGAGTGAGACGGGCCGGCGGGGCCGGCGATGCTGACCGTCAAGCGCATCCACGCCGGTCGTGGCGCGGTGGACTACTACCTCAATCAGACCCGCAACGGCATGGCCGACTACTACCTCACCGAGTCCGGTGCCCATCGCTCGGACGAGGGTGACGGGAGCACAGGGCTGTCGGCTCCGGCGGCGTCGTGGTGGGGCGGCGGCGCGGACGCGCTGGAGCTGTCGGGCGAGGTGCAGCGCGCCCAGTTCGTCCCGCTCTACGCCAAGGCTGTCCACCCCTCCGGCGGCTATCTGGGCCGCAAGTTCCGGCTGCCCGAGGAGGCCGACGCCGCCAAGGCGGACGAGTTGCGTGCGGCGGCCGAGATCGCCGACCCCTATGAGCGGTGGATGGCCAAGCACGAGACCCGCCGCAAGGGTGGGCACGCCTCGGTTGCCGCGTGGGACTGCACCTTCTCCCCGCCGAAGTCCGTGTCGCTGCTGTGGGCCGCAGGTGATCGTGAGGTTCAGCAGCAGGTGTGGGCCGCGCATCTCGCTGCCGTCGATGCCGGGCTCAGCTATCTGCAGGAGCATGCCGCCTACGTCCGTGCCGGTGCCCAGGGCGTACGGGTGCTGGACACCACCGGGCTGGTGGTGGCCCGGATGAACGAGTGGACCTCCCGTGACGGGGACATGCACCTGCACACCCACTGCCTGATCCTCAACCGTGCCCAGACCGCCGTGGACGGCAAGTGGCGGGCGCTGGACGGCCGGGCGGTGCTGGCCGCCCGGACCGGTGCCGGCGCGCTGTACAACCGGGTGGTGGAGGCCGAGCTGACCCGCCGGCTCGGTGTGGGCTGGCGGGACCGGCCCGATGGGCTGCGCGAGCTCGACGGGGTCGACGATGAGCTGATCGCGGCGTTCTCATCCCGTCGGCGTGCGATCACCGCGGCGGTGACCGAGCTCGCGGCCGCCTACCGGGACAAGTACGGCGTCGACGCTCCACCGGCGGTGCTCTCGGCGATGGCACAGAACGCGTGGGCAGGCACGCGGCAGCCCAAGCGCGATCTGACGCCACGTGAGGCGCTGGAGCAGTGGGAGGCCACCGCCCGCCGTCGGGGTCGCAGCCTCGCCCGACTCCCCCGCCAGGTGCTCGGCCGCGCCGATCATCCACACACCCCGGCCCTCAGCGACGCCGAGGTAGCGGTCCAGGTGCTGGAACGGCTGGCCGAGACCGGACGGCCGACCTTCACCCGGCACGACCTGCTCCGTGCCGCCCTCGACGTGCTCCCACCGGGAGGCGACCCGCCCGCTGTTCTCGAACGACGTGCCGACCGGCTGGTCGCTCTCGTGCTGGCACGTCCGGAGCTGATCGGTGTGACCGCACCCGAGGTCATCCGCGCACCGACGGAGCGCCAACGGGCGGACGGCGCCAGCGTCTACGAGCAGCCCGACCGGCACCGCTGGGCGCTGAGAGCCACGCTCGACCAGGAAGCCTGGCTGCTCGACGTCGCCAGCGAGCCGTCGGGCCGAGGCCCGGGCGAGGGCACCATCGAGGCGGCCATCGTCGAACACGACCTCGGCGGCGACCAGGCCACCGCTGTCCGCGAGCTGCTCGGCACCGATCGGCGCGTCGGGCTGCTGGTCGGTCCGGCCGGTGCGGGAAAGACTCGCACCCTGCGCGCGGTGGTGGCGGCATGGCAGCACACCGGCCGCGACGTGCTGGGGCTGACCGTGTCCCAGGCGGCCGCCGAGGTTCTTGCCACCGAGGCGCAGGTGCGGGCGGAGAACACCGCCAAGTGGCTCTACGAATCCCGCCGTGGCCGGTGGCAGCTCCCCGACGGGGCTCTCGTGCTGATCGACGAAGCGTCGATGGTCTGCACCCCGGATCTGGTCGACATCGTCGACCAGGCACGCCGTGTCGGCGGGAAGGTGCTGCTGGTCGGCGACCCCGCCCAGCTGGCAGCGATCCACATCGGCGGCGCGTTCGACCTGCTCGCCGAGCGGCACGGTGCCGCGCGGCTGCGCGAGATCCGTCGGTTCACCGAGCCATGGGAAGCGAACGCCAGCCTGCTGCTTCGCCGCCGCGACCCGGCTGCGCTGGCCGAGTATGCGATGCGCAGTCGCATCCACGGCGGCACTACCAACGACATCGAGGCCGAGCTGTACGCCGCCTGGCAGGCCGACGCCCTCGACAGCCGAGACGGGCGGCGCAGTGTGCTGATGATCGTGACCACCAACGAGCAGGCCGCCGTCCTCTCCGAACGGGCACGCCACGCCCTCATGGACACGGGCACCGTCGACGACGGGCCAACCGTGAAGCTCCGGGACAACGTCGCCTCGGTCGGCGACCACATCGTCACCCGACGCAACGACCGGCGGCTACGCACCTCCGGCCGCGGCTGGGTCGTCAACGGTGACGTCTGGACCGTCATCCGCGTCTATCGCGACGGTGCCTGCGATGCCCGTCGGCATGCCGACGGCTCCACCACCACCCTGCCGGCCGACTACCTCGCCGAGCACACCCATCTGGCCTACGCCACCACCGCCCACCGAGCCCAGGGCATGACCGTGGACGTCTGCCACGCGGCCATCACTGCCGACACCTCCCACGAGCAGCTGTACGTGGCCGCCACCCGAGGACGCAACGGCAACCACCTGTGGGTCATCGTCGACTCCGACCGCGACATCATCCGTGACCGCGACGATCTGCCCGCACCCGAGGAGATCCTGTCCCGTGTGTTTGAGCGGCGCGATGTCGACCGGCTGTCCGCCCACCAGGTGGTCGAGGACTCGCTCAGCGAGACCTCGTCGCTGGCACGTCTGGGAGCGATCTTCGAGGACGCCGCGCGCAGCGCCACCGACCAGTGGCTCCGCCACACCCTCAACGAACGAGGGCTGGCGGGAGCGATCGACGATCCCGAGTGGTCCAGCCTGATCAGCCGCATCCGCGAGACCGCGCTGGCCGGCCACGACGTCACCGCGCTGGTCGACGAGGCGATCCGGATGCGCCCCATCGATGACGCCCGCTCGCACGCTGCGGTGCTGCACTGGCGGCTCGGCATCCTCGGCGCCAGCTCGGCTCCCCGCTCACGAGGGCCGCTCGCATCGCTCCCGCCCACCGACGGACCTGCCATCGAGGTCGCCCGCCAAGCCGGCGAGCTGATACGGCAACGGTGGCGCGACATCCGTGCGTCACTTGAGGTGGCCACCGACGCGCCTCCCGGGGCAGAGGCCCTCGGCACTCCGCCGCTCGACGCGGCCGCCGAGTCCGCCTGGCTGACCGCAGCCACGGCCGTCACCGCCTACCGGGAACGTTTCGAGGTTCCCAACCACACCCCCATGCTCGGACGTCGCCCGGCCGCCTCACGCCCCGACGCCCAAGCCGCCTTCGACCACGCCTGTCTGCAGGCCGACCGCTACCTCGCCCGCCGACTCCGCCACCTGAACGATCAGGAGCTCGCCGACCTCGATGCCCAACAGCAAGCCATCATCGACAGCCCGCCACCCTTCGACCCAGCAGACCTGCACCAGGCTCGGCACGCACTCGTTCAGGCACGCGAAGAAGTGACCGGTACGGCCGTCCCCGGCGCACCCGGAACGATCGAGCACGCCCGTCTCCGCGTGGCCCGCCTCGAACGAGCCGCCCAAGCCCACCTTGACTGGCGCCGAACCGCCACCGAGGCAGCAGACCTTCTACGCCAGATCACGCTCGAGCAGCAGCGAAAGCGCCAACCCTTGACGCGGACGGCAACCCCGACGCGAGCCGCCCGCTAATCCCCTGATGGTTCGTTGCGGGCGGGGCGAGCTGCGCCCGCGGAAGCAGTCAGCCGCCCACAACATCTGGCGCAGGCGGCGCCGAGGCGGCGGCGCCAGCCCACGCCGTTGCTCCCGATACCGGCGATCCTCGAACCGCAGGGCGCGCGATCCGGCTCGAGCACTGGCACGTCGCATCTTTGTGGCTCAAGGTCCAGAGAAGCTGGGCGTGGCCGCTACCACGGACGAGCGCCGACGGCGGGTTCATCCATCCACGATGAGACGGCAGAGCAGCCGCAGGTGTTGGTTGCCACCCGGTGGCTGCACCCGGACCACCTCTACCCGTAGCCGGCGTCCCTCTTCCTCGAGCCGGTCAACATCGTGGATCGCGTAGTCCGGGAGCCACCCTAATGTGGTCCCGTGGGCCTTCAGGCGACGCGCATGGCTCGTCGGGTGTGGGTAGTTGAAATCCTTGTGGAGCTGGAGCGTGTCGCCAGGCTCAAGCTGGTGGAGAACTGCCTCTGCGTCGTCGTCTGCGTGTGACACCCCGGAGGCCAGGAACTGCCAGGTGTCGCCAGTGGTTGAGAGGTCTGGTGCGGGGATGAGTTGGAGCTTCCCGCCGGCGGTGGCAGGGTCGCCCTCCAGCTCCACCATGGGCAGGGGACGCGACTCGTCCCCCAGCAGCACACCGAGTGTCGCGGCAGGGCGGTCGTTGAAGAAGCTCCACAGCCGCTTCGACGAGTAAGTCTTCTCCTTCTCGGGGAACGGCTCGAACGGTTCGATGGCGGCCGTCTCTTCGCGGCCTGTATACGCGAACTCGTACCGGACCCCGTCGTCGGTGAGGTTGCCTACGTGGCGCAGTTGCCGTTCGGCGTCCTGCCAGATCACCCGCATTCGACGGGGGGATCGTCGCTTCGGTTCGGCTCGTGGGCCCAGGGCACTGATCGGGAGATCGAACTCTGCCCCGTCCACGTCAAGTGTGATCCGGAGCCGGCCCCCGAGGGCAGTTGCCCAAGCGGCGAGGGTCGACACCTTCGGGTCGTGTCGACGCTCGAGGTTCGATACCGCCGGTTGACCGACGCCGAGAGCCTCGGCGACCTCGGTCTGGGTCGTTCCGAGAGAGCGGCGAACCCTTGCCAATGCTGAGACCATGGGTATGCCTTGCGGATGATATTTGGCGAGCTCTTCAACTGTACGGTGCCCAGCGCCGCCAGCGCCACCCGCCCCCTCATGCTCAGCAGGGCAAGTCGATGCCGAAGACCTACACGGACGCCGCCCAGACGGGCGAGACGGCAATGGCGACCGTCCACGGACTCGTGGCTGAACTCGGGCATGTGTGGCATCCGCGGGGGCAGCAGGACTTCGGCGTAGACGGCGAGATTGAACTCGTAGACCCGGTCGATCGCCGTGCCCTAAACAAGCTGCTGCTTGCCCAGGTGAAGGGTCGAAGCGAACTCCGGGGCGAGACGAGCGAATCCTTCTACTTCGTTTGCGAGCAAGACCACATCGACTACTGGCTCAATGCCGACGTCCCCGTCCTTCTCCTCGTCGTCAAGCGCGCAACCAAGGAGGCGTGGTGGAAGGACGTCACGTCGTGGTTCGATGATCCGATCGCACGAAAGAACGGCCGAGTCGAGTTCCACAAGGTTTCCGACCGGATCCGGCCGGCGACAACCGCCATGGACTGGCTGTCCCTGGCAGCCCCCAGCGCCGCACCTGCGATCGGAACCCGAACAATCCCGGAGACATTGACGACCAACTTGCTACCGGTCATCGCGTTCCCCGAGAAGCTCTACTTCGCCCCGACCAACATCAAGGCATTCCCTCAATCACGTGCCCGTCTCTCGAGCCATGGGCGATCTCGCGTTCCAAGCAGCTATCTACTGCTCGACGGGATGGTCTACAGCTTCGAATCACTGAAGGAGCCGCCATTCGACGTCCTGTGCTCGGGAGACGTCGAGGTGGACGCGTCCGCTGACTGGGCCATTGGGACCGAAGATCAGCGATACCGCTTCATGCGGCTACTGCGAATCCTGCTAGGGCAGGAGTTCGACGACCTCGGCTACGACCGCGACGAGCGCCTGAACTACTTCCGACCCCTCGATGGCGAGACCGACCGGGTCATCAAGACGCCCGATGGGCGGAAGCGCACCGTCGTCGTGAACAAGGGGGGCTACATCCGCCACCACGCGGCCGAGCTCAGATTCGTCATTGTTGACGACGAATGGTTCATGGCGATCCAGCCGGACTACCGCTTCACCGTCGACGGCTACACGAAACACTGGAACGCCGCTGCGCTTAAGTCGGGTATCAAGCGGCTGGAACGGCACGGCGCAGTTCGCAGCACCCTCGGCTTCTGGTCGAGCTACTTCTCCAGCACCCAGCTGTCACTTTTGGACCACACGCCACTGCAGCGCCTCCGATTCGGACCGGTAGAGACCGTCACGATCGACGTCGGCTACGACGAGACGACGCTCCCGACTAAGACGCTCGGGACGGACCCCGCCCTTGACGACGACACCCTGAACCTCCGATGAGGGCAATGCACATCGCGGAGCCAGAGCTTCAGTTCGGCGACGGCCGCAACCACATCGACCCTCGCGTAGGGCTCACAGACTACGGCCCTCCCGATTTCGAGACCCCTGAGGCACCCAAGTCGGTCCGACTCGGAATCCTGGGCCACCGGCAAGACGTGGCGTCCTGCCGCGAATGGATCACCGACGCCCTTTCCGGCCTTCCCCAGAGAGGCAGCCAGTTCAGGAACCTCTTCCGGGCCTTCCCAGCATGCGACGAGTACGGCCCATTGCGGTGTGACTACAGCGTCGTGGAGAGCCTCGTTCACCCGATCCCACGCAAGGACATCACGAGCGCACTCAACCTTGCTGAACCAGAGGCGACTATCCAGTTGACTCGACTCTTCGCTGACCACCTCCGCGCGATGTCGGAGTCCGCCAGCGCCGACGTGGTCGTGTGCGTCAAGCCGTCCGCCATGGCGGCGCCGCCGGACAATGGCCGCTCGCGAGGCGAACCTCGGCCACCCGAGTTCCACGACCTCCTGAAGGCTAAGGCCATGGGGGCGAGCACACACACCCAGGTAGTCACCGAGACCCTGTGGACGGGCAAGAAGACCGCAAAGCGCGGCTCCACATCGCCAGCCCAGGACGCCGCAACACGTGCCTGGAACCTATTCCCCGCCCTCTATTACAAGGCCGGCGGCACTCCTTGGCGCCTTCCCCGGTCGACAACCGAGCTGATGACCTGCTTCGTTGGGATCTCGTTCTACGAGACGCTCGGTCGCGACTCACTCCACACCTCCGTAGCTCAGGTCTTCAACGAGCGAGGTGACGGCGTCGTCGTTCGAGGAGGCCCGGCCAAGATCAGCAAGCAAGGACGTCAGCCCTTCCTGGACGAGGATGCGGCTCACGATCTACTCGTCGCAGCGCTTCAGCGGTATCGGGACACGCACCTGACGTCCCCGGCACGAGTCGTCGTTCACAAGACGTCTCGCTTCAGGCCGGAAGAGGTCGCGGGTTTCAGGACCGCGGCCGATGAGCAGTCCATCTCGGTGACGGACATGGTCTGGATCCAGCGCGGCTCGACCTACCGGCTCTTCCGCAGCGGCGATCACCCGCCGCTGCGCGGTACCGCCCTGGAAACCGGAACGGACGAGCTCACTGTCTACACGCGCGGGATGGTGCCTTGGTACGGGACGTACCCTGGCATGTACGTGCCGAGCCCGATCGCGTTGCGCATGGAGCACGTCGAGACCTCGCCGGCCGAGTTGGGGGCGGAGGTGCTCGCCCTCACCAAGATGAACTGGAACAACTCCAGCTTGGACGGACGAGAACCCATTACGACCCACACCGCCCGCCGAGTCGGAACGATCCTTCGGCATCTGACCGAACACGATCCAGTGCAGTCGCGCTACTCCTACTTCATGTAGGGTCCCGCAATCATCGACTGGAGACTCGCTCCAGACGCCCGTCGATGGCCGGCGCAGCGCGGACGACTATGTGCGATCTGCGACACTTGCCGGCTCAAACACAGTCACGGCGGTGGGCTGCTCAGTCTGGCGATGGACAAGAATAAGGGGCGCGCTTCGCGCATGTCCTCGCGCTCGGTCCGCTGTACCCTCGGGCGGCCCGGCACCCATGTCATGTACTGGCTCCGATGCAGGGTTGGGCGAACGCGGAGAGTGCTGTGGAACGGCTACCCCTCGGCGAGTATCGCGAGTTCCGTCGCTGGTCTGGGAAGCCGAAGCATTGGGGGCCACCCGGCTCGGGCTGGCAGGCGTGGTTTGGCGGCCAGGTGATCGACGGCCTGTGCGACACGCTGGACAGGCACCTCGCGGGGCAGCTCGGCCAGCCACGCCGTGATGCTACGCCAGCCGCCATCGGATGTGTGCCGTGGCTAACCAGCGACTCGGTAATTGACCGTCTCCTCAAACTGTCGGCCTGCTGTATCGTCATCGACAAGGGACGGAGGGTTGCTCCCAAGCGGCTCGTCATGCACGACCGCCCCTTTCCGAATGTCCTTCCAGGGCTCCGGGACACGGCTCCCTCCGTCGATGGATCAGCGCCCGTCATCGGCCCGTACTCGGGGATGCCTGAGCATGAACTGGGGCCGGTTCGTGTAGTGGGCTGGCGGCAAGTGGGTATCGACACATCGAAGCCACTCCTCCATGCCAAGATGCTCGTGCTGGGGCACCTCGGGATTGAGAAGTTTGGGCCCGACGACTCGCTCTACACCGAGGAGTTGGTATTCACGCCTTCGTCGGTATGGTGGGGATCCGCCAACTGGACACGGGGGGCAGAGTTTCACATCGAGTTCGGATGCTGGAGCGATGACCCGGACTTCACGGAGCATGCGACCGAATTCGTCAGCGATGTTGTCAGGTTTTCGGAACCCATCGAGTCGACGACTGTCGGACCTGAACCTGACCTCGTGACCGTCGTCATTGATGACGAGGCCATGGCTGAAGCGGCGATGGAGCAGGCGGATGCTCCTGAGTCCGAGGAGTGGGACCGCCTCATCGAAGGGGAGGATGAGTCGTAGAATTCACGAAGCACTTCGCGATCGCGAGTGTGGGTACTCATGTTCAGGATCGATTGCTCATCGACGAGAAATGAAGCCACCGCACTCTCGACCGACCCGGCCTGTAGCCGATTCGACCACGCGACGCCATGAGTCGGCTTTCCAAGCACCGCATCCGACGAGCATCCTACGTCAACGACCATGGCAGCTATGCGCGTGGCACCGTCGCAGCGCTCCCGCAGATCATCACGGCTCTGCATGTCCCTCGACGGCCGTGTCAGGAAGGGGACGCTTGCGGCTAGTCGGTCAGGGCTTCTTCGAGCGACGGGCGCAGCTGCTGGACGAACTCCGCTGACTTGGTGATGCCGTCAATGTCACCTCGATCGATGTGGAACTGAATTGCGGTCTGTCCCTCTTCGGCGAGCCGGCGGATCGTGCGTCGCAGGTCCATCAGCCGCTCGATGATGAACTCAGGTAGAGCGAGGCGTAGTTCGGGGTCCAGGCCGTAGGCATCCACGAGTGCCCGGGCATGTGAGAGCCGGTCGACATCGTTGGGCCAACCGAGCTTCGCCGTCAGCTGCGGGTGGTGCAGCGGGGCGAACTGCCAGAGCGCGAAGGCGAGATCGACGCGTCGGTCGCTGGGGGAGGCGAAGTCCCAGTCGATCAGGCCGACGACGCCCTCTTCCGCTCGCCAGACGATGTTGTACGGGGCAATGTCGTTGTGGCACACCACCTGTCCCGCCTCGACTGCGGCGTCGGTGAGCCGCCACGGCAGCACCTCGCCTTCGCCAAAGCCCTCCGACGCGTCGTGAAGCCGGCGCATCAGTCGGCCGATGTCGCGCACGGTCGCGTCCGACCGGGACCAGTCTGGCCACCAGTCTTCAACAACGGTCTCACCGGGGATGTAGGCGACGGCCTCCCGTCCACGCTCGTCCAGACCCAGAGGTCGCGGGACCTCCGAGATCCCTGCGTCCACCAGCGTCTGGAGTAGTCGCTGGATGGTCGGCGTCCAGCGCCCTGCCGGGCGGCGCACGGTCGCGCCGACCTTGGTGGCGCCGCCGACGTTCCCGCCGGGCAACCTCATCTCGTCCATGGGGGTTCCAGGGTGCGAGCGGTCGGGGAGCAACGGTTCACAACAGCGACGCCGAGCGTTGCCCGACCCCGACCAGGAACGCGTCGTTGACGACGTCCACAGTCCCCTCGATGCCGTGGTCCGCCATCGCATCGACGATCTGGTCGGGTGTGGGGAAGCCCTTCACGATGCGATGCTCCGAACCATCACGCAAGGTCCACAGCGCGACGCCGTCACCGGACCACTCCTCCTCGTCGTGGCGGTGCGGGGCCACATCGACGAACGCAACAGTCCCGTCCTCGGCGAGGGCCGAGGCGACCATCTGCCAGAACGGCGACGTCAGCGTGCGGGGCACGTGGGTCAGCAGGAACGAGAAGAACACTGTGTCGTAGACCGCTGCAGGCTTCGAGCGGAAGAGGTCAGCGACCTCGAAGGTCACATCCCCCGCACCGACTCTGCCTTGGGCGAGCGCGATCATGTCCGGTGCCACGTCGATGGCATGGACATGGTCGGATCGGGCGACGAGCCGCCGCGTCCAGGCGCCGGTGCCGCACCCCAGTTCCAGCACCTGCCCGCGGATCGGCAGGTCGTCGAACCAGTCCTCCACCGGCTCGAGCAGTCCTCGCAGTTCCGGGTCGTCGCTGTCCCAGGCCATGTCGAGGTCGTAGGTCCCCGCCCGAGCCCGGTAGTACCGGGTCTGCTGCTCCAGCAGCTGGTCCAGCTCCCGCTGTTCCATCATCGAGTCCCTGTTCCCGGCCGACGAGCCCGAAGTCATTATGGACGTCAGCGACCCGCGACGCGGAGATCCGCCACCCGCGCACAATCACTGCGGATCTGTTCACCAGACGCGACGGCGGTACAACACTAGGACCCTTCGGTCATGGACGGCTCCGCAAGCCGACGAAGAATGTTGGCGAGGAGGATTACGGCGTCAGCAGCGACACCTGCCTCACGCCGGCCCGGAGTCTCTCGATGCTTGATCTCATGGGCGAGCACGATTGTCTTCGTCACCACGCCGCGGAGGCTTTCGTGCGCCTTGCCCGACAACTCCACTTCGACGTAACGACCGATGCGCTGTTTGGTCCGGTCGACGGGTGGCTCGTCCTCACCGGGAAGCAGATGGGTCTGGGGGTCGTAGACAGTCCGGCTGATTGCTTCGAGCACGCCCACACAATGTGTTCCGACGGCGCGGTAGTCCTGCGGGGTCGTCGCTTGACGGAACCGCCGGCGTAGGGCGTCCATCTCGACATCGACTTTCTGCCAGCCTGTACCCGCGTGGGGGCTGACGGCTTCCGCTAGTTCGGCTTGGAATTCGCGTTCCTCGAGCTCATAGAGCTGACGGTGAATCGGCTCGAAGAAGCTCTCCAAGAGATCGCGCCGAGCCTGCCAACTACCTGAGCACCCATTACGCAACCAATGTGACCGGAAGGTGGTGAGGTCGCGCCAAGGCAGGCTGAGATCGATACCTAGCCGGCGGAGACAGGATCGCAGTGCCCGCAGGACGATCTGTGCGTCGGTATCGGTGATGCGTTCGGAGCTGTCGGTCCCGTAGCTCTCAAACTCCTGATGCGCCAGTTGTGCCAGTGCAATCGCGACGGTCAAGTCACCGCGCTCCCTGAGTGGCCCGCTGCGAAGTTGCTCGAGTGGTTGACGGTCGAGCAACTGTTTCTCGTACGGCGGAAACCCGTCTCCGTGGTCTATCACTTGAGTCTTGAAGAAGTCATCGGGTGTCACCGTGCCCCGTCTCCGTCTCTCGTACGCCGGAACATCTTGCCAGCCGCATCCGACGGCACCAACGGCGCATCCGACCACAACGTGATCTGGACCTTGCCGGCAACGATGCTGGATCGCATCCGCGGCCACGCGCGTGTTCAGAACACTTGAGGCACAACCGCTAGGTGCGGAGCATGCAGCCCTGCATCCGCTCGAAGTCAGTGCGATGCTGACAGTGGCCGAAAGCTGCGAGAATGCTCGCGGCGAGGCATCCCTCAGAGTGGGAGGACGACGTTGGCGAATATCCCGAAGTTCGAGCAACTCGAGAAGTTGACAGTCGACGAGTTGAAGCGACGGTACGACGCCGCAGCCGCGAATACCGTCGTCGGCACCGGCTTCTACCTTGACGAGATCCGACGTCGCCACGACTCAGCCGTAGCACATGAGGCGCTGCAGTCCTCCCTTCGGGCGGAGCGTTCGACCGACGTCATGCGACGCCTGACCTGGGTCATCCTGGCCGCGACGCTCGTGAACGTGGGGCTGGTCGCCACGACCCTCCTGTGACGTCGCCCTTGGTGCGCCAACGCGGTGCGCCGTTGAGTCCTCAGGACTTCCGGAGCCACCGCCCGCAGTCACGGCTCGCGCCGCCCCCCTAGGGCGTCGCCGAGACGAGGACCAAGCGCGACCGTCTGCGCGTCCTATGCGGGTTGTCGCGACCTCCCGCAATCCTGCGTCCACGGCCCCGACCCACCTCAGGAGCTACGGGGTCGCCTCTAGAATCTCGGCAGCGCGAGGAGATTGTTCGTCCACTCTCCGTCAGCGTAGGTCCGCAAATACGGCGTACCGCCCTGCGGGTGGACCGTGCCGACGTTCACCCGCTGCGAGCCGCTACCCACGTAAGCCTTACCGTTCTCGTTGTCGATCCAGTCGACGAGTGTTGCCTTGGAACTCGTCTTAACGCTCCCGTCGCTCAGGCTCTTCCATTTGCAGTCGGTGATGTGCTCGTGATCCGGAGTGCCGCTCGAAAGACGGACGTGCGTGATTTCGATTGCCATGATCGGGCCTTCGTCTGGTAGCAGGTCGCTGGCGCCAGAAGCGTGGCACAGGCCTGTGACACTCGACTGCTTGCCGGTGCGACCTCAGGCCACTCGTTCGATGGGAGACCCGCCACATGGCGGGGTGTAGTCCCGGCGGTGCAAATGTCGGTACCGGGACGTGGCAATGGGCGGGTTGGCGCCGTGTAGGCCGCGCGCGAAAAGCCACGGTCGTGCTCGCCAGCCCACGTCAGTGATCGCCGCCGACGCCGAGCGATGGGTGCTGCCGTGCGATGTCATCGGCGAGGGTCGGGTAGCTGTGTTCCCAGGCGCCGCGGAGGATGTCGGAGAGTTCGAGGTGCGGCCACTCGGCTCGGAGCTGCGGGAGGGTGACGACTGCGGCGACGAGGTCAGCCGGACCGGTCTCCAGGAGGTGCGGGAGGGCGCGGCGCCGTACGGACGGCTCCGAGAGATCGACACGAGCCATTCCGAGCTGCTCGGCGAGGTCGGGTGACAGCTCGACGGTCGACCAGTGGCCCGGCTCGTTGCGGAGCTGGTCGGGGATGGCGGCACCGCCGGGTCCCCACTTGCGACGTTGGTCGCGGTTGCAGGGGATGGGCGGGTAGTCGGCGGCGAGGACACGGCCGAGCGAACCACGGTGCGGGTTGGGGCTCTCGCGACCCCGGCTCTGGGAGGCTTGAGGGCTGCCGTCCGATCCGCTATGGAGGGCGGCGGGCCAGTGCTTCTGCTCCCACCGTTCCGCCGTGGTCGGGCCGGAACCGCCGTGCATGTCGGCGTGGCGACGCAGTTCCTCGCCGTCGATGAGGCGGCGCCAGCGGTGCTGCTGGTAGTAGGCGTGGGTGCGTATCAGGGCGGGTGGGGTGTTGCCGGTGAGCATGACGGCGGTGCCGTGCCCGAGCGTCCGGAGGAACGCAGGCGGGGCGACGTCGATCCGTTCGGACCCTTCGGAGACCGACAGGCCGCCGTCGGGGGCGGCGGAGACGGTGGAGGCGGCGACCCACTGGTCACCGATCAGGTCCGAGAGCAGCTTGAGGGTGTCGAGGTCCTGGGAGCCGGGCAGCCAAAGAGTGGTGGTGTGGTTGGAGATCAGGGTGCGTTCGGACTCCCGGTATAGGTCACGGATCTGGGCGCGGTCCTGCCAGATCGTCATCAGGGTGATGCCCTGACCGGCGCCGGTGGCGGCGATCTTGGGCAGGGTCTGCAGCGGCGCGATGTTGCCGGCTTCGTCGAGCATCAGCAGCAGCGGCGGGTTGAGCGGCGCGCCGTCAAGCAGGTTCGCGGAGATGTCGACGGCGGCGCGGTAGACGGCCTGGACGAGCGCGACGAACAGCGGGCGGAGTTCGGCCTGCTCGTACTCGGGCGACACGAGGTAGAGCGTGCCGTTCTCTTTGAGCAGCCGGGCGATGTTGAGGGTGTCCTCGCCGGTGTTACCCAGGGTGCAGGAGGTCGCCTCGCGCACGCGCGGAGATCCGAACGCGCGGAAGATGGCCATCGCGGTGCCGAACACCGACCCGCGGGTTTCGTTCGGAAGGCCGACGATGGCCTGCCACGCGGCCCGGGCATCCTCGTCGCCGAGCTCGGCGAGGATGCGCGCGACCTCGTCGAAGTCCGCGCGGTCGACCCAGTGGGACACGTCGGTGATGGTCTTGCGGGTGTTGGCGGCCGCGAACAGCAGGGGCGCCAGTAGTTTGGTGGCCAGCGTTTCCCAGAACTTGGCGGCTTCGCTGCGGTCCTCGACGGCGGCGGCATCAGCCAGCCAGGTGGCGGTCCTGGTCGCGTCGGGGAAGGTGACCGACGACAGCAGCGGGGACCAGCGGACCGTGTTCTTGATGCCGGTGGCGCCGGTGGGGTCGAAAAGCGCGACCGGGCCGAACGTCTGCCGGCGGGTGACGGTGAGGTCGTAGACGTCACGTTTCACACTCGTGACGACCGCGGGGCCGTCCCAGCGCAGCAGGTTGGGGACAACCAGCCGGGTGGACTTGCCGGTCCGGGTGGGGGCCACGACCATCACCGACGTGGAGGCGGGGACGAGCACGTCGGGCCCGTCGTGGGTGCCGACCCACAGGCGGCCAGCGGCCGGGGGCTCGTTGACGCCGGAGCGTGGTGGCCGGGCGAGCAGCGGTGCGAGGTCGGGGTGGCGTGCCCACGTGCGTGAGGTGGTCCGGTCGCGGACACGCTGCCGGTGGCGCCATCCGTCCTGCCAGTCCAGCCAGCGGCGGACGGCCTGGACAACGGCGGCGATGGCCAGCAGACCCATCACTGCTGCGACCGTCGCTGGCCGCCACGGCCGGCGGACCGCTTGCGCCACCGGCTCAGGGGTGCTTCCAGCGGCGAAGTCGAGCAGCAGCCCAGGCATCCGGGTGACCGGGACGTCCCAGGCGGTGCCGGCTAGGCGTGCCTCGACCCACACGGCTGTCCAGCCGATGCCCGTGATGACGGCGACCGCAGCGATGGCTGCCAGCGCGAGGATGGCCCAGAGCAGCTCGAGGGAGTTGGCGCCCCCGGTCATGAGCCGGCCGGAGCGCGGCAGCGGCGGCGCGCTGCGCACCGTCATGCGGGTGCCTCCCGGTCCACTGCAGCCATGGCTTGGTCGGTGTCCACCAGTTCGGCCTCGATGTCGGAGAGGATGTGGTCCGCAAGTGCGACCTGCCGAGTCTCGCCGGCAACGATCCACAGGCCACGTCCGCGGGGAAGCTGGGTGGCCAGGCGGGCCTGGAGGTGATTGAGCTGAAGCGTGTCCCGCAGCAGTCGTTGTTCGCCGGGCTTCTGCCGGTAGATGACCCAGGTGCCCGAGTCGGCGATCACTCCTTCGGCCAGCGAGCGGGTGGTGGTGCCGGCGTCGCCGGCTGCGGCGGTGTCCGACAGCCGGTGCATGACGTTCACGACGGACAGCGACAGTTGGCGGGCGAGCTTCTGGTTGGTCTGCATCCACCGTGCCGATGCCTCGTCGGACAGGAGTGCCCACGCTTCGTCGTTGACCTGGAACCGGCCGCGCGGGGTGGAGGCGACCGCGAGCTGCAGCCAGGCGGCGGTGGCGATCATGACCAGGGGCAGCGCGGCGCGGTGGGTCCGGTAGACGGCGGCGATGTCGACCACGGTCAGCGGCCCCAGCGCGTCCGCGTCGAGGGTTGTGGGGCCGGCAAACATGCCGGCGAGGTCGCCGTGGTCGTCGACGAGCCGGGCCATCGCCAACGCCAGCTCGCGCGACTCCTCGATCACTCGTACGGGGTCCATGTTGACTCGGCGGGCGACATCGCGGTCGGGTGCGACGAGCGCTTCGGCCAGCATCGGAAACGTGGCGGTCTGCCCGTGGCTGGCAGGCGTGGGGTGGGCGTGGTCGCCGATGTCGACCGCCGTGATGCGGGCGAGCGCGGCGGTGAGCACCACCATCTCCAACTGCCGGCAGGTCCGGCCGAGGGTGGCCTCGATCAGCGCCCTGACGGTCGCGACGTTGCGGTGGAACAGGTCAGCAGGCGACAGCTGGCCGCCGGCAGCGCCGGGGTCGAGGGGGTTGAGGATCACGCCGCCGCCTGGACGCAGCGCCACCGGTTCTACGCCGGCGGCCGCGGCGAGCCCGGCGTACTCGCCCTTGGGGTCGATGATGTGCGCGCCGCGGCCGAACTCCAACCCCCGCCACACCAGCGTCTTGGCCAGCGACGACTTGCCGGAACCGACATCGCCGAGGATGAGCACGTTGGGGTTGGTGAGCCGGCCTTGCTGGTAGAGCGTCCAGGGGTCCCAGCAGAAGCTGCCGCCGGTGGGTGACGTTCCGATCACGATGCCCTGGCTCTCGTCGGTCGCGGAGCCGGTCTGGAACGGAAAGATCGCTTCCAGCGACGCCGTAGAGGCCTCGAAGGGTTCCGGCCGGGCTTCCCACAACATCCTGCCGGCGAACCGGCGCCGCTGCCCGCGCGGTCCCCCAAGGTGCCGGTACCGGGTGGCCTGGTGCCGTCGGTCGGCCGCCTCTTCGGCCCGTTGCCGCCGCCGCTCGTCGCGTAGCTGGCCGCGGTCGGGACGGCCGTCGGACCGCCCCGTCCTGGCACGCGCCACACGCCGGGTGGCTGCCCGTCGCCGTCGTAGATTCATCGGGCACCTCGACACAGCGGGAGGGTGAACCCGAACGCCTGCCGCTGGGTCCCAGCCATCCGCCGCAGCTCCAGCGCACAACGCCGTGCGGCCGCCTCGACCTGCCCCACGGCGATGTCCAACTCTGCCGGGGTGGCGGCCGTCACGGTGAGCAGCCACGTCACCCGGTAGGCCGTACGGCCCTCGACCAGGTCCTCCTCGCGTTGGGCGGCGTCCTGCCAGGTGCGCCGTTGACGTGCCGAGGTGGCAAACCCCCAGCGGGCACGTAGCGCCTGTTCGGATTCGGTGGACACCTGCTGGGTCTGGGCACGTCGTTCAGCCGTCGCCATCGGGGTGGGCACGTACAGGATCGACATGCGCCGTCGCGCCGGCACCCCGAGCAGCAGGTGCTGGAGGAACTCGCCGGTGACCGGCCGCGCCGGTGGGCGGACCACCTGGAAGGTGGTGGACCAACCCGAGTCGTGCTGCACGGCCGACCAGCCGTCGAGCATCCCGGTCGGCCCGGCTGCAGCCGGCTCGACGCCACCGCCGTCGTTGACATCGGTCGGCTGCCCGTCGGCCACGGCGGCTGCGGGGTCGAACGCCGTCCGCAGCACGCGTCCGATGGTGGGGACGGGCAGCCAGCCGCGCAGATCGACGCCGGCGGCACGAAGGGTCTCCTCGACAAGCGCGGCACGGTCCATCAGCACGGCGGCGGCGCCATCGTGGCCGCCACCGGCCTGGCGGATCGCCCGTCGGGCGAGCCGGACGTCGAGCCCGATCGCCAGCAGCATCCGGTGCTGCTGGGCGGACGCCCCTGTGGCCTGCACGACCTGCCGGTAGGAGGTGGTGGTGGCGTCGGTTCCCCGGCCGCCGTGGTCTCGATGGCGCGCGGCGAGCGGTGCGGTGGTGGCGGGGCCGACGGTGTGGACGAGCTGGAGTCGGGACACCTCGGGCAGCGACTGGGCCACATGATCCAGTACCGCCCCCCAGGCGCCGATGCGTGCCTGCTGGTCGGCCGGGTCACAGAACAGGAAGTCGTTGCCGGCGATCTCGGCGATGGCGACCAGCCGGTGCCGGAAGGTGTCGCGGACGATCCCGTAGCCGGTCGGGGTGGGGTTGCCGACCGTGGCGCGCGAGACGCCCGTGTAATGATGCAGCTCGATCCCGAACAGCTCACCGGGCAGGTCCAGGATCCCGTCAGGCAGGTCGAGGGCGAGGTCGGGGCTGGTGTAGAACTCGTTGTTGCGGGTGGCCTGACCCCACCCGAACGCGACCCAGATCGGCAGCCAGTCGATGGCCGCACGGCCGCCGACCTTCACCACGACCGCCGCCGCCAGCACCACGATGGCGACGACCCCGGCGAGCACGCCGGTCGCTGTCGGTCGGGTCAGCGTCGCGATCAGCACGATACCCGCGGTGCCGACGGCGGCCAGCCGGGCGGCCGACAGGCCGAAGAGCAGCCCCGGCGCCGGTCGGGACGGGAACTGATGGACCGGGAGCTCGGTCACGACCGCGCTCCCGCAGTCGGCCTGGTCAACGCGCCCTGCCAGCCGCTCCCCGACGGCGCTCTACCCGGACCGGACGAGGCCTCTGCCCGACTGGCCGACGAGGGCGAGGCGGCCGGGCCGGCACCGCCGGTCACCGTTGCGGATGATGGACGGCCGGTGCCGCCGACCGTCGTCGCGGATGGGCGGCCGGTGCTGCCAGACGCTGCGGAGCTCGACGACGGGCTGCCGGACGGTCCGGCTGCCCCTCCCCCGGTGCCGGAGGGCCCGCCTCCCCCCGCTTGCCGGTTGCCGGACGAACCGGCCGCCGGACCACCGGGGCCGCCGGGTGGTCCCCCGCCTGGCGTGGGCATGGCGCCGCCCGCGGGTTGGCTGCCACCTCGCCGGATGCCCTGCTCGGCTCGTTGGGCAACCAGTGCGCCCTTGACCGCAACGACGCCGGCGCCTACGGCGGCGGCCTTCGACCCGCGCGACATCGCCTGCACGGCGGTCTGCAGCTCGGGCGTACCGACGATCCGGGCCAACGCGGCGGGGGCGAGTGCGGCCAGCAGCACCCCGAACGTGCCGAAGATCAGCCGGTCCACCCCTGCGGGTTGGCCCATGACGGTGTTGGTGACTGCGAACATGGTCAGGATCGCCGAATCGGCGAGCAGCACGGCGAACGCCAGCGACCACGCCCGCACTTGGACCCGCTGCATCGGGGTCCACACTGACAGGGCATGGGCGACCGGGAGGAAGACGATCAGCGCCGCGAGCAGGACGGGTCGCATCGCCAGGGTGAAGTAGATCGCAAGCGAAGCGAACACGATCACGAACCCGGTCAGGAACACCACGAACAGCTCCGCGCCCGAGTCACGTTGCAGGGCAGAGTCCATCAGCACCTCTTGGAGGGGAACCAGCGGTGCGTCCACCGTGGTGCCCGAGGCGGCCAGGGCGATCTGCCCCAGGTTCGACAGCGCCCCACCGGCCGCGAGCAGCAGGCTGCCTGCGACAGAGGCCAGCATCCCGGCGACCAGCGCCCGGAAGATCGCCTGCACGATCCGGGGCGTGTTGCCCGTGACCATGCCGGCGACGACCTCGGCGATCAGCGTGGCGACCATCACCAGTGCGGCGAGCGCGTAGATCGGCAGCGCGACCCCCTCGAGCACGGGCGTGTACCAGTCGCGGGTGACCGGCGCGGTGGATGCCTGCAGGGCGACCAGATCCAGCGACCAGAACGCCCCGCGCAGCACGAACACGGTCAGCTCCCCACCGGCCTCGTGCAGCAGCGTCTGGGCCCACTGCTGCCCGGCCCACGCCAGCCCGAGGACCCCGCCGATCGCCAGAACCCCGACCACCACGAACGGGATCGCACCCTCCTCCGACCGCCGCCCGACGCTCATGGACGCTCCTCGGCCGGACGCGGCAGCGGCCAGGTCGCGATCGACTCTCGGAGCAGCGCCCGAGTTCGGCCCGGCGCCGACGCGTGCGTGTGCACCAGCGGGGTCGGCCCTTCGACGGTGTCCACGCCGGTGACGATCCACGTGTCGCCGTCAGGCTCCAGGTCGACCGTTGAGGTGGTGAACACCGCACCGCCGGCGTCCCCGACCCCGACCAGGGTCATCGCCCACACCTCCACTCGCGCGGCCGGGGAGGGGGCCGGGTCGTAGGCGACCAGTCGGACCGCAATCGGGGCGAAGAAGTACAGGCGGCGCGATTCAGGCTGCCGGCCCCATTCGGACAGCTCGAACTCGGTGCGGGCGGCCTCGACCTGCCGCGCCTGCGCGGCGGCCTCCTCGGGCGTGAACACCACCGCGGCGACCTGGTCGAACCGGTCCGCATCGAACACGACCTCGGATTGGCCCGTGACGGCCACCGCCGTCACCGCGGCCGCGGCCGCCCCATGCGGGGTCAACGCGAACCCCCACGGCACCCCGTCCACCAGCTCCGGGGCGCCGAACGCCACCGGCGCGGCCGACACCCCGCCCGGCGGGAGGTCCTGGGCGGCGGGTCGCAGGGTCGGCTGCGGACGAGTCAGCCCCTGCCATGCCAGCCAGCCGCCACCGACCAGCAGGATCGCCACGAGCGCGGCCGCACCGGCCAGCCACACCCGTTGCGTCGTGGTTCGGGTCCCATAGGCGGTGGGCATCGGTCAGCTCCCGAGCCGGAACCCGGCGTTGACGATCGCCGAGGCGGCACCGATGACCACCGCGCCGACGAACCCGCCGATGACCATGAACCGGCCCCAGGTCACCCCCTGGGTGTGGGCCCGGTTGGCGGCCAGCGCCCAGGTCGCGCCGCCGATCACCACCACCCCGGCGGCGAACAGCAGCCCGGCCAGGGTCAGTCCGTTGAGTGCAGAGATGATCTGGTCGTAGTTGGGGATCCACTGGCGCCCCTGCGCAGGGTCCAGCGGCGGGACCTGCCCCAGCATCTGCATGTGCCGCAGCGGCATGAGCGCACACCTCCGTGACTCCTCGAGGTCCGGCGCAGTGCCGGAACAGCCGGTCAGGGAGTTGTGCACGCGGTCGCCGGATTGTGACCGGCGTGCGGTCGGCGCCCGCATGTCACATTCCAGGGCGGCGGGTGGGGACTCCCTGCACGACACGGGAGTCGTCATGCGCACATCCACTTCGACGGTCATCGACGCTGGGGCGGTCGGCTGATGCGCCGCGCCGTGCTCGTGCTTCTCGCGCTGATGGTGGGGCTGCCGTTCGTGCTGCTGGCGGGAGCGGCCACCGGTACGGGCCGTGGACCGGCGGGGTTCGACCCTGGCTCGTTGGCCGGGGAGATCCCCGAACCGATGCGCTCCGCCTACCTCGACGCCGCCGCCACGTGGGATGTCGACTGGGCCTTGCTGGCCGCGATCGGCAAGCTCGAATGCGACCACGACCGCTCGCGGCTGCCTGGCTGCTGGCCCCCCGGCAGCGTCAACCACGCCGGAGCCCGTGGGCCGATGCAGTTCCTCGGATCCACCTGGCGCGTCACCGCCGGCACTCATGACCTCGACGTTGCCGGCCCGCCTGTCCCCGACGGACAGGGGTATGCCACCGACGGGGACGGCGACGGGATCGCCGACCCGTGGAACCCGCACGACGCCGTCCACGCCGCCGCCCGCTACCTGGTCGACCTCGGCGCCCGCGGCGACCCGCACACCGCCGCCCGCCACTACAACGCCGGCCCCAACCATCCCGACCCGGCCGCCGGTCAGGTCTACGCCGACCGGGCCATGCAGCTGGTCGGCGAGTACCGCACCGCCGCCGGGTTCGGGGGCCCCGGCACCGGGCTCGACCTGTCCGCCGACACAGCCCTCGGTGCCAGGTGCAGCCTTCCGGATCCCACCGGCACCGGCGGGTGTGTCACCCCGCGAACCGCGCAGCTGGTCGCCACCCTTCGTGCCGCCCACGGACAGCTTCCCATCGCCTGCTGGGCGCCGCGTCCCGGCAACCCCGGCTCTGACCATCCCCGTGGCCGTGCGTGCGACATCACCTTCGGCGCCATCGGCCGCTTCCCCACCCCGACCGAGCGCGCCGAAGGCTGGGCCATGGCCGACTGGCTCATCGTCCACGCCGACGCGCTCGGGATCACCTACCTCATCTGGGACGGCCGCATCTGGACGTCCGACACCGGCTGGCGCGCCTACACCGGCGGCGGGATCTACAACCCCCGCCATCCCACCGGGGGCCACTTCGACCATATCCACATCTCGGTCCGGCCATGACCCGCCGGCCCCCACCACAGCACCCGCCGCCAGGCGACGGCTGGCGCGACGACGCGGCCTGCCGCGGCAAGGACGCGCGGCTGTTCACCGACCCGGACAGCCCGGGCGACGTCCGCCAGGCGCTGGCGACCTGCGCCACCTGCAGTGTCCGCGAGGCGTGCCTCGCAGCGGCGCTGCGCCACTCCGCGGAGGCTGACGTCGGGATCTGGGGCGGCACCACTGAACAGGCGCGCCGCCGCATCCGCGCCGGACGCCTCACCGTCGAGCAGGCACTCAACCCGGACGAGCACCGGGATCCCGAGGATCGCAAGCACCAGGTCAACGGCGCCGCTCGCGCCCAGCCCGGCTCGGCTTCGGGCCTCCCACTGCAGGTTCCCAGGTTGCCTGCTCCTGAGACCACCGTCGCTCTCGACGAGCATGGCGACTACGTCTCCGCCGACCAGCGCGTGCTCATCTTCCGCATCCACGGCCGCCGGCCGTGGGCGCTCGCGATCGACGACCGCTTCATCACGACCACCTGCACCGTCACCGAAGCACGTCGCATCGCGTGGGCCACCCTCCACGACCACCGCCAGACCCCCATCTCCGAACCCGAGGCCCGCCAGGTGGTCGCAGCCGTCCAGCCCTGGCGGCGCCGATGAATGGCGCGCGCGACTGTGCGCACAGCACACGGCTGTCACAATCCGGCCGGCCGGCGAACAACTCCCTTCCCATCACGCCCCCAGGCGTCGGCGGAGAAGGAGAGTCGCTCATGACCGAGGAGCACGGTCGCTACCACCGCCACCCGCCGCAGCCGCGCAGCCGCTCGAGCGAACCCGAACCGCTCGGTGATCTGCTCCGCCAGTACGTCGAGGACCGCCACTGGAGTCACCTTCTGGCGCCATCGAGCTCCAACGGCCACCCGCCCGCCGATCGCACCACCGTCCGGCGTCGCGATGGCTGAGCAGCTCTGCCCTCACTGCGCCGGCGAGCAGTCACGCATCTACCGGCCAGGCGCACCCCACGAACGACTTGAGGTCACCAGCCCCGAAGCCGCCGCCGAGATCCTCGTTCCGCTTCTCCAGGATCTCGACCGCGAACACTGCGTCACCCTCAACCTCGACACCAAGCACCGGCTGCTGGCCACCACCACCGTGTCCATCGGCTCGGTGGACCACACCTTCATGTCACCACGCGAAGTCTTCCGCGACGCGCTGCTACGTGGCGCCTCCGCGATCGTGATCGCCCACAACCACCCCTCCGGCGACGCCGAACCCTCCCGCGACGACGAGCTCATCACCCGCCGCATCAGCCGCGCCGGCGAGATCGTCGGCATCGAGGTCCTCGACCATGTCGTCATCGGCCAACAACGGTGGGTCTCCCTCGCCCGCCGCGGCGTGCTCATGGAGCACGGAACCGCCAGATCCCCAGCCGTGGAGTCCCTCAGTCGCGGGCGATCATGACGAGGCGACAGGCCATGACGCATTGCAGTATGTGCCAAGCGGAGCACCCCGAACCGCTCCGGTACCTCAGGACCGCCCGATGACTCGCCTGTACTCGGTCGCCAACGCCGCGAAGCACCTGGACTACAGCCGCGAGCACGTCTACCGGCTGGTCCGCTCCGGCCGTCTCCGGGCTGTCAGACTCGAAGAAGGCGCCCCGTGGCGCATCCCCGAAGACGCACTTGAAGAACTCATCGCGTCCATGGACACGAACCGAGGTGCGGCATGACCCCATCCGCCCGCTCCCAGACGCACAGCGCGGCCAGGCCTACCAGCGTTCCAGCACACCCGGACGAGCAACACCTCCGGACGACTCGCGTCCACTCCCCTGAGATACAAGGATCGAACGTCGCTCAATCAGCCTCGCCCGAACGCCGTCTGCATCGCGTCAGCGCCAACACGGAGGTGTTCGAGCTCGAGGTGGCCGTACAGGTCCTTGGTCACCTGGATGGACGAGTGCCCGAGGATCTCCTGAACGACGGCCAGCGGTACGCCTGATGCGATCAGGAGCGTGGCCGCCGTGTGGCGGAGGTCGTGAGGCCGAGGACGCCGACCGATCACGTCCTCGCACAGGTCCTGGAAGTGTTTCCGTGCGACGGTCTCATGAAGCGCACGACCGACGGAACGGTTCGAGTGGGTGGTGAACACGAGCCCCCAGCCGGTCTCCTTGCAGCCGGTGCAGCAACCGTCGACCCAGTTGCTGGCGGCGACCTTCTCCTCGAGTTGCATCTGCCGGTGCTGCTTGAGTGCGTCGACGGCGAATGGTGGGAGCGGGATGTCGCGAACCTTGCGGTTCTTGAGGTCGCGCAGGACATAGTGGCGGTCGCCTGCGGGGCCTTCGTGGCGGAGCTGCTGCCGGACACGGATGATGCCCTTGTCGAAGTCCACACGGCCCCAGGTCAGCCCGAGCGCCTCGGACAGCCGCAGCCCGACGGCGACGGCGACGGTCCATAGGGCCGCCAGCCGGTCGTCGGCCAGGGCGTCCAGAACGGCGTTGGCCTCATCGAGGGTGAACACCTCGGAGTCGTGACGCTGCACCCGAGGGCGGTCGACGACGGACACGGGGTTCCAATCGATCATCCGGTCCTTGACTGCCTGGGCGATGGCCGTGTGGAGGGTAGTTCGGATGTTCAGGGCGGACTTGGGTGCGAGACCTCGCTTGGGGAGTTGGGCGAGAAGGTTGTGGACGTGCTCGGGCTGCAACTTGCTCAGCTGTACCCGACCGATCACGTCGGAGATGTGGGCAACGTCCGCCCGGTACGCCGCGACGGTCTTGGGTGCCCGGACGCCCTCAAGACGGGTCACCCACCGCTCAAGCCAATCCGCCAAGGTCTGGTTCGCCTCCGGATGCCGCTGGCGTTCCACGTCGCGACGGAGCTGGTGGAGAGCGTCAACGGCAGCCTTCCTGGTGGGCCTGAATCTGCGCAGGTACCGGCGAGTCCCATCAACACTCGGTGGAGCCTCGATCTGGGCGACCCAGCGCCTTCGCGACTCGCTGTAGTAGATGGATCCATCGCCCTTGTCGCGTCGGCTCACGGTGCGTCCTAGTGCGTCAATAGTGAGTCTAACCATGCCACACCATACCCGGCGATGTGACAATCGGTGCGCAAGAATCCCCGAAAATGGCCATTTAACCGCCTTCTCACTGCGCCCCTCTTCACCCCTGTCGGCTCTTAACCGGCAGGTTCGGGGTTCGAGTCCCTGGCGGCGCACCACACGAGAACCGGCCCCAGCGGGCCGGTTCTCGCCATTTCCGGTCCGGTGAAAGCCCCCGCCGGCGGGGCCGGCGGGGGTGCTTGCAGCAGCTGTCGCGGGCGGACACACGAACCAGCCGACGGCCATGCTGCCAGCATCCTTCGCGTCCGGCCATGACCGATCGGGCGGAGACCGGCTTCTCGGTCTGCAGGCCAGTCATCGGCGAGCATCCGAGCTGCCGGCCGCGCTCAGGATTGCGGGATGATCGAGATGGAGCCGTCTCGTTCGAGGATGGCGTAGCGGATCTGATCGAGCCGTTCGAGGCCCTGGGACGTGCGGGCTTCTTCGAGCACGTCGCCGACGTCTATGCGGGCCCATCTCATTGCCTGGTCCAGGGGTCGCCCCTGGTGGACCACTACCAGCGGTTTCCCTTCGGTGATCCTCCCAAGCCGCGGCCAGCGCTCCTTCACCAGCGAGAGTGCGATGTCGATCCCGATGAGCGTCGTGATGACGATGACAGCGTTGGTGACCGAGAAGTCGTTGCCGAGCAGGGCCTGTTGGGTGGCCTCGCCGATGATCAGCAGCAGCACCAGGTCGAACGCGGTGACCTGTGCCAGTGTCCGCTTGCCCGAGATGCGCATGATGATCAGCAGAAAGCCGTAGACCGCAGCGGCTCGCAGAACGGCGTCCACGACGGGCTCCTAGGGATAGATGAACTGGGTGATGGATGCGGTGGTGCTGTCGCCGACCTCGACGGTCCCGGCCCTGCGACCGAACTGTTGCGCGGTGAGGTCGAACGAGATGGCGATCCGTGGCGCCTCAGGAGCGGCGAAGACGAACTCGAGCTGATCGCCGCGTGCGATCACCTCGGCGGGTGCCGGGCGGACATCATCGATGGAGAACGCGTCGAGATAGTCGGCGTCGATCCGCACGCGTGGCTGCTCGCTCGGATCGCTCAGCGTCAGCGAGATGTCGAGGCCGGTGGTGGCGCCGCTTCGAAGGAACCGCGAGAAGTCCACCTCCAGCGACCCGTCGGAGCTGCCGCTGCTGGTGTGGCTCAGGGGACCCGGGCCGAGCAGACCGGCCAGCGCCGCAACGATCAGCAACAGCATGCCGACCCACCCGGCCCGTTCGACGAGGACCGCTCGGCGCTGATGGCGAAGCGCAGCGGGGGACCGGAACGCCTCGATCGGCGAGTCGTCCACGTCAGGACCGCGGTCCGGGTACATGGGGGATGGCGCGGTTCATGCTTCCTCCGAGCAGGCACCTGGTGCAGGACCAAGAGCCGCGTCGGCCGCCGAGGGCGGTCACTTCGGTTCAGCTTGTACGCCGTCGGCCGAGTTGCGCTGGTCGGGTACGGCCGAACGACGTCGACCGTCCGCGTTTCGTCGTTGAACGGTGCGCGCCGTCCGCGACGCTGTGGACGGAGGGCATCCGGCTCTCAGTGAAGTTTCAGCGTCGGTGGGCGCTTTCGGCCGTGGTATCGAGGGTCGACGATCCGCACGATGCTCCACCTTCGGGGTTCAACGACGGGAGCACACATGTCGACGAGTCCGACCACACCCGTCCCGACGGCGTCCGTCTCGGACACGATCTCGGCGGTGTCACAGGTGTTGCTGCCGGTGTTCGGCAAGGGCGTGATCGTGCGCAGGCCGCCAATGGTCCGCATGGCCCAGAAGTTGGAGCTCGACCGGCGAGCGGTGCGGCGGATGCAGCAGCTGGCGCACACCTACGGTCCGGGGCCGCTGTTGCTTCGGGTCCCGTTGCGCAAGGTGGGGCTCGTGCTCGAGCCCGAGGACGTCAAGCGGGTGCTAAGCGGGTCACCCGAGCCGTTCGCGCCGGCCACGCGAGAGAAGCGCGCGGCGCTGTCGCACTTCCAGCCCCACGGGGTGCTGGCATCCCGCGGCGCCGAGCGGGCCGACCGGCGGCGGTTCAACGAGCAGGTGCTGGGCAGCGATCTCGCCGTCCACCCACGCGCGGGAGCGCTGTTGGACAAGGTGGTCGCGGAGGCCGAGGTCCTGATCGACCGCGTCCGCGAGACGGGCGAACTGGTGTGGGACGACTACGCCGCCGCGTGGATGCGGGCCGTCCGCCGCGTCGTGCTCGGCGACGCCGCCCGCGACGACCATGCGGTGACCGATCTGCTCGGTGAGCTGCGGGCGTCGGCCAATTGGGCGTTCCTGAAGCCGAAGTCACGTCAGACCAGGGAGCGGTTCCTGCGCCAGCTCCGTGGTCACCTCGACCGCGCAGAACCGGACTGCCTCGCCGGCGTGACCGCGTCCACCCCGACGACCGAGGTCACCGAACCGGAGCAGCAGGTCCCGCAGTGGTTGTTCGCCTACGACGCAGCCGCCTGGGCCGGCTACCGGGCCCTGGCGCTGATC